>JAEEGG010000441.1_pt1 | contig 141924 bp, 141 predicted proteins | sample 9134161 | NCBI WGS metagenome assembly JAEEGG01 (sample SAMN16246543, study PRJNA631951) | gut metagenome | biome: gut microbiome; feature: rumen; material: CR-attached | host: Bos | place: Iran: Karaj | collected 2018-10
CCTTCCGCGGTCATGTCCCTGATCTCGGGGACGTTCAGTATCAGCACCTCGTCGGCATCCAGGCTCTCCATAAGTCCTATGCGTTCTTCAAGCGTAAAGAGCATTCCGCTGCCGGTCTTGTCGAAGTCCGCGAAAGTCTGCACGCAGCACTTGATCCCCGCCCTCTGCGCTAGGGACACCGCCTTGCTTATGATGTCAATATGCCCCAGGTGCATTCCGTCGAACATGCCGAGCGCCATTATCCTGCCGCGCGGCACGATGGGGATCGTATCAAGGTAATGTCTCTGTATGGTCTTAATCATGGTCGAAGAGTCTCTCTATGCGAAGGATAGTCCTGCCGCCCTCTTCCGCAGGATAGACGACAGCGATCAGCCTGCCTTCACGGCACGCCCTGTAGTAAGACCTGCCTTCCTGATCCGCCTTGATGTCAAACGGGATCTTCTTGCCGAACCTGAGGTCTGCGGCCTGCCTCGAACTCATCTCGAGCGCGGGCATATCGGACAGGGCATCTTCGGCACTCAAAAGGAACGACATGTCGCCCGCTTCCTTGAGAGCGCGCAGTTCATCGGGGGTCTTCGCTTCACTTATACTGTAAGGTCCGACCGCCGTCCTTCTGAGCGTGACCGCGCAGGCGCCGAATCCCGTCATACGGCCCGCGTCATCGCAAATGGTCCTTATGTATGTGCCCTTGGAGCATCTGACATCGAAGTCGACGATGAACCCCTGAGCCTGACGCTCGATGGAATTGATATCGATGGAATATATCTTGATCTTTGTACTCTTGAGCTCGAACTCGACGCCGTCCCTTGCAAGGTCGCACGCGCGTCTGCCGCCGATCTTCTTGGCGGAGTACTTTGGCGGGATCTGCTCTTCGGTCTCCGCTACGGCCGCGAAAGCCTGTCTTACCGCAGCATAGTCCGTGCGCTCGAGTTCCGCCATCGCCTCATCCGAAGGATAGTTCTCGGTCACGGTCTCGCCCGTGATATCCATTGTATCGGTGGTCTTGCCGAACAGTGCGCGGCAGTTGTAGCTCTTGTCCCAGCCTTCACAGAAACGCATGTACTTGAGGCCCTTGCCGCAGAACACGGGAAGCATTCCCGTCGCGAAAGGATCGAGCGTACCCAAATGCCCTACCTTCTTGGTGTCCGCGATCTTCCTCATGCAAATGTCGACTGCAAAAGAGGTCATCCCTTCCGGCTTGTCGACAAGAACAACGCCGTCAAGTGTCATAATCTGCCCAGCACGTTTGCTTTTACATCCTCGGCAAGCTCGTTCAGATCCCTGCCTCTTACGGTAAATCCGGAAGCCCTGACATGTCCGCCTCCGCCGTAGACTTCGGCAAACGCCGCAGAATCGAAGTAATCCTGGGATCTGATGTTGGCTCTTATCTCGCCGCTCTCTAATTCGCGGAGCACTATCGCGACTTCGACGCCGTCAATGTCTCTCATGCTGGACACGACATCGTCGACTCCGTCGGGACCCGCGCCGTGCTTTACGAACAGCTCATAAGGAACCGTAACGAAAGCGAACCTGCCGTCTGCGTAGAACTCTACTCTCGACCTTGCTTCTGCCGAGAGCATGAACTTCGCCTTCTTCTTCCTGTCAAACAGGTTATAGCACACGGAGCTTACGTCAGCGCCGAGCTCCATGAGCTCGCCTGCGGAAGTAAGAGTCTCCGAGTGAGTGTTCTTATAAGTGAACCTTCCGGTATCCGTTACCATTCCCGCCATGAGACATCTGGCGGCAAGAGGCGCGATCACCTCGCTGCGCTCTTTGCCCATGATCTCGGCGATCTTGCAGGATACGTAGAAGCAGAGCTCGCATGCGGAAGATGCCTCGGGAACGATCCACAGATTGTCTGCTCTTGTAATAACTGATGCGTGGTGGTCGATGATGATGTTGCTGCTGCAGGAATCGAATATCTCTCCGCAGCCTCCCATCCTGGATCCTTCAGCGCAGTCTACCGCTACGGCAAATACATACGGCTTGCCGTCTATGGTGCCTGCCGAAGCGAACTCCTTTGCCTCGGGTGTGTCTCCGAGCGGGTGGAAGAGAAGATCTCCCACATTAAGGAAGTTCATGTTCTCCGGAAGTTCTTCCGGCATCATTACATAAGCATCCGCACCGATGGAGCGGAGCACGGAACAAAGTCCGCACGCCGAACCGATGCAGTCGCCGTCGACGCTCTTATGCAGGAATATCAGTATGACTCCGTTCTTTGCATTGACATCGGAGACCGCCTGAATGAGGTTCCTTGCAGTTCTTGTTGCGCCTTCGGTGTAAATATCCTTCATCAGGTATCCTCTCCGTCCTTGTCTGTCTCTTCGCGCGCTTCCCTGGCCTTGGCCCTGGCTTCGTCCTCCGCGATCGTCTTCTTGATGAGGGCATCCATTCTCTCTGCCTCATCAAGAGTATTATCGAGCTTGAAGTGAAGCTCGGGAGCCACTCTCAGATTGATCTGCTGGACAGTCTCATATCTGATGAATCCCTTGGCATGCTCTATCGCATCCATGGCTTCCTTCTTTGTACGCTCGTCGCCGAAGACGGAAATGAACACGGTCGCGTGAGACAGATCCTTGCTCATCTTGACCGCAGTAACCGTGGTCATGAGAGGAACTCTCGGATCGTTAAGCTTACCGGAGATGATGCCGGATATTATCTTCTGGATCTCATCTCCTACTATTTCCGGTCTTCTTGATCTCATTAATCTCTTGCAACCTCGACTTCGCCGAATGACTCGATAACGTCGCCCATCTTGATGTCGTTATACTTCTCGATGGTAAGACCGCACTCGTGTCCGGATACGGCTTCCTTGACTGAATCCTTCTCGTGCTGGAGTGAACCCAGAACGCCGGTGTATACGACAACGTCATTTCTTATAACTCTTACGCTGCTGTTCCTCAGGATCTTACCGTCTGTTACATAGCAGCCTCCGATGGTTCCCAGACCGCTGACCTTGAAGAGCTGGCGGACTTCCGCATGGCCCCAGACGACCTCTTCGATCTTCGGAGCGAGCAGACCCTTCATGGCGTTCTCGACATCCTCGATGGCGTTATAGATGACGCTGTAGAGTCTGATGTCTACGCCTGCTTCCTTGGCCTTGTCCATGATGTTCTGGTTAGGTCTTACATTGAAGCCGATGATGATGGCGTTGGATACGTCAGCAAGTACGATATCTGATTCGTTGACAGCACCTACGCCGCCGTGGATGATCTTGACCTTGACCTCATCGTTCGAGAGTTTCTCGAGAGACTGCTGTACGGCCTCAACGGAACCCTGAACGTCTGCCTTGATGAGGAGGTTGAGATCCTTGACATCGCCTGCAGCCATCTGTGCTGCGAGAGACTCGAGGCTCATCTTCGAAGATCTTCTGAGCTGTTCTTCTCTCTGCTTGATCTTACGCTTCTCGACGAGCTGTCTTGCCATCTTATCGTCAGTTACCGCATAAAGCAGTTCGCCTGCATCCGGTACTTCAGGGAGACCTAAGATCTCAACGGGGATCGAAGGGCCTGCCTTCTTGATCGCATTGCCCTTGTCATCGTACATGGCACGGATGTTGCCGAGGATAGGTCCGCAAACGACCGTATCACCCTGCTTCAGAGTACCTCTCTGTACGAGTACGGAAGCGACAGGACCTCTGGACTTATCGAGCTGAGCCTCGATGACCGCACCCTTGGCCTGACCCTTCGGATCAGCCTTGAGTTCCATGACGTCTGCAGTGAGCAGAACGTTCTCGAGGAGCTCGTCGATGCCCGTACCCTGCTTAGCGGAGATCGGGACCATGATGGTCTGGCCGCCCCACTCTTCGCAGATGAGACCGTAATTCGTGAGTTCCTGCTTAACTCTGTCAGGGTTAGCTCCTGCCTTATCTATCTTGTTGATCGCAACGATGATCTCGGTGTTTGCAGCCTTGGCGTGGTTGATGGCCTCGATCGTCTGAGGCATGACGCCGTCGTCTGCAGCTACAACGAGGATCGCGATATCCGTGAACTGGGCACCTCTTGCACGCATCGTGGTGAACGCTTCGTGACCAGGGGTATCGATGAAAGTGATCTGACGGCCCTTGAGCCTTACAGTGTAAGCACCGATCTTCTGCGTGATTCCGCCTGCCTCGCCTTCGATGACGTTAGTGGAACGGATCTTATCGAGGAGCGATGTCTTACCGTGGTCAACGTGTCCCATGACAACTACGACCGGCGGCCTGGGCTCCAGGTTCTCCGGATTATCCGTATCTTCTTCAAAGAGGATATCCTCTTCCGTCTTCTCCTCAAGGAGCTCTGCGTTGATACCGAAGCTGTCTGCAACGAGGCATGCCGTATCGAAGTCGAGTTCCTGGTTGATCGTAGCCATTACGCCGAGCTTCATGAGAGCCATGATGATCTCGGAGCTCTTCTTGCCGATACCTTCTGCAAACTCTTTTACCGTGATGAATGCCGGGATCTTGATCTCGGTTATCTGCTGTGTCTCGATCTGGACAGACTCTTCGGAAGACTTCTTTTTCTTCTTCTTGTATGAATATTCATCATACTCACCGTCTTCGTTGACTCTTCCCTTGAACTGGGAATCACGGTTGAATCTTCTCTTATCGTCAGACTGCTTACCGTCTCTTCTGTCGCTGTCGTTATGCTTCTTGTCGAAAGCATTGCGCTCTGCATAGTTGGTCCTGCTCTTCTTGACCTCTTCAACGGGAGCTGCAGCCTTCGGCTTGGGTGCCCTTCTCTGCTGCGGTCTGGATGAAGAATCCTCATCCTTGTCGAATCCGCCCTGGCCGCCGTAGCCGCCTTTGCCGCCCTGAGGTCTGCCTCCGCCGTAACCGCCGTTATATCCGCCGCCTCTTGAAGGGCTCTTCCTGTCACGGCCGGTATATGTGATGACCGTTGAACTTCTGATGGTCTCGCCTCTCGCGGGGATCTCACCGAGAGATACGACCGCAGACGAGAGCTTCGGCTTAGCGGGCTTGGGAGGCTCTTCAGCCTTGGGCTCTTCATTCTTGACGGGAGCTTTCTCTTCTGCAGCAGGAGCCTCGGGCTCTGCCTTGGGCTCGGGCTTTACTTCAGGAGCCTTCTCTTCGGCAGGCTTGGTCTCTTCTGCAGGTGCCTCGGGCTCAGCCTTCTTTGCAGCTGTCTTCTTGGCAGTAGTCTTCTTAGCCGCAGGCTTCTTCTCTTCAGTCTCTGCTGCTTCTTCAGTCTTCTTGGTTGTCTTCTTGGCTGTGGTCTTCTTGGCAGCAGGCTTCTTCTCTTCAGTCTCTGCTGCTTCCTCAGCCTTCTTTGTCGTCTTCTTGGCTGTAGTCTTCTTAGCTGCAGTCTTCTTCTCCTCGGCTTCAGCCTTGGGAGTTTCAGTCTCTGCAGCCTCTGCCTTCTTGGTTGTCTTCTTGGCAGCCGTCTTCTTAGCTGCAGGCTTCTTCTCTTCTGCAGCTTCAGCCTTGGGCGCTACCGCTTCTGCAGGCTCTTCCTTCGGAGCAAGATCCTCCGGATTAACCTTCATAACACGCCCGAATCCGAGCTTCATCTTCTTGGTGCCGCCGACACCCTGAAATGAAATACCCTTCTTCTCGTCTTTGTTATCGCTCATCAGCATCCTCCTCGTTTAAGTCATCAAGCATCTGTGCAAGTCCGTCGGCAAATCCTTTGTCTTCGATCGCCAGGACCGTCCTTGGCGGACGACCCAGCGCCATGCCCAGTCTTTCCGACTCGCCGAAGCTGTATAGCGCCGGCTCACTTTCCTTCCGGGCTCCCCTCTGCGCCGCGCTCAATATCTTATCGAGCGTGCCGCGAGAGATATCCCGCGTACAAATCAATATCCGCGCTTTACCGCGCATCAGTGATGCCTTCACGGCATCCGCACCGGAAATCGCTTTTCCGGCTCTTCCGGCCAGTCCGATCAGATTGTAGATCTTATCTTCCTCAGACATCAGCCGCTTCTAACATCTCCTTGGTGAGCTCTTCTATCTCTTCGGATGTCAGAGCCCTTCTGAGACCTTTTGACAGTCTCTGGCACTTCTTGAGTTCAGCCTTAATGCACTCTTCGCTGCGGCACAGGTAAGCGCCCCTTCCCGGAGCCTTGCCCGTGGGGTCGTACTTGATGACCCCGTCAGTTCCCGCTACGACACGAAGGAGATCCTTTTTATCCTTGCACGTCCTGCAGGCAACACAGCTTCTCTGCGGCTGTTTCTTCATTACTCTTCGCCTTCCTCGGCAACCTGGAATCCTTCTGTGAGATCCCTTACTGCCTCATCGCTCTCGTCGCTCTCTCTTCTGATGTCGATGGAGAAGCCCGTGAGCTTTGCTGCAAGTCTTACGTTCTGTCCGCTCTTACCGATTGCAAGTGAGAACTGATCGTCAGGTACGATGACTTTCGCGCGCTGCTCCAAGACACCGTCCTCGTTGTTGGAGATCTCGATGTCTACCCTGATGGCCTTTGCAGGCTGGAGTGCCTCACTGATGAAGAGTGCGGGATCTTCCTTGTAGTCAACGATGTCAATCTTCTCGTCGGACAGCTCGGACATGACCTGCTGAACACGCTGGCCGCGCTGGCCTACGCATGCACCCTTTGCATCGATATCGGGATCGCGGGAATATACTGCGATCTTGGATCTGGAACCTGCCTCACGAGCGACGGACTTGATGATGACGTCGCCTGCCTTGATCTCAGGTACTTCCATAGCGAAAAGCTGCTTTACGAGCTCCGGATCGGTCCTGGAGAGGACTACCGTGGGCCTTCCGCCTGCTTCCTCGATACCCTTGACGATGAACTTCATCTTGCGGTCCTGCTCATAACGCTCTCTGTCGTTCTTTACCTGACCGTTCCTCTTTACGATAGCCTCGGCTCTGCCGATGCTTACATAAACTGCATTGTTGTCCTTACGGATGATCGTACCTGTAACGATACGGTCCTTCTTATCTGCGAACTCTCTCTGGATCTTAACGCCTTCAGCTTCCTTGAGCTTCTGCTTGATGGAGTTCTTTGCAGCATCGGCTGCGAGTGATCCGAGCTCTTCGACTTCGATGGTCAGAGGGATCATGTTGCCTACTACGCAGTATTCTTCGTCGAGGCCGTTCTCACGTGCATCTTCAACGGAGATCTCGTTCTCGGGGTCAAGTGCCTCTTCAACGATCTCAAGCATACGGTAAACGATGATCTCACCGGTCTCACGGTCGATCTCGGCTCTTACGCTCTTGATCCTCTTCTGGGCATCGAACTCACGTCTGTAAGCTGCTACGATACCGCTCTCGATCGCCTTGAAGATCTCTTCTTCTTCGATATCACGTTCCTTGGCAAGGAGCTTAACGATATCGACGATGCTCTCGCGCTGTTCTTCTTCCTTTTTCCTCTTAGCCATTGTCATAGCCTCCTGTTAAAAATCAATATGCCGTACGGCCTGTGAGATCTCTCCCAGACCCAATTCATATTCGTTCCCGTCTTCGGCCTTAAGTGTCACCTTGTCCTCTGAGACCGAAGCTATCTCTGCGGTGAAGTTTTTCGCGCCGTTAACGGCAGCAAAGAGCTTCACGTCTATCTTCTCGCCCTGATATCTCTCGTAGTCCCTTAAGGTCTCCAGAGGCCTGGTCAGACCCGGAGAGGACACCTCGAAATAATCAGCGTCAGAATCGGTTCCTGCGTCGATCAAAGGATCGACTTCCTTGCTGAACGCCTCGCAGTCATCGCTGTTCACGCCGCCCCTCTTGTCGATGTACAGACGGAGGAACATGGCAGATCCTTCCTTCTTGTACTCTGCGTCGACAAGGTCATAGCCCATACGCTCTGCGACGGGCTGCGCGATATCAAATGCCTGCTGTGCGATCTTAGAACGCTTTCCCATTTTATCTTGCCTCTTAAAACAAAAACGGACCGCGTTAAGCGCTCCGTTCATAAAAGAATTTATTTAAGAACTTTGTAATAATACCACTTATAACTTTGGTACGCAAATACAATTTCATTTCTTATTTTATTAACTTTCTCCTATTCATTTTATTTTATGTTTTGGGTACAATTAGGATAATCCAGTTATCCTATATGGAAATATGATCCCAAAAGGAGAATTTGTTTATGATCAAACTAATCGCAGGCCCTAAGGGCACAGGCAAGACAGCTAAGCTTGTCGATGACATCAATGCAGTTGCAGCTTCTGACAGCAACGTCGTATGCATCGAGAGAGGCAACCGTCTGGATCAGCTTCTTAAGCCCAATGTACGTCTTGTCAACATGAAGGAATACCCGGTCGAGGGATTCGATCAGGTCCTCGCTTTCATTTGCGGTATCTGCTCTAAGGACTACGACCTTACTCACATCTATATCGATGCTATCTGCAAGGTAGCTGGCAACTATGACCTCAGCGACCTCACAGGCTTCCTCGTAAAGCTTGATTCTTTCCTCGCTGACAAGCCCATCACGGCAGAGATCATCTTCAGCGGCGAGATCGATGCACTCCCTGAAGAAGCAAAGCAGTTCATCTGAAGATTTCTTAAGACGGAGGTAAGATAATGTTTAAGAAATTTGCAAAAGAATTCAAGGTATTCGCGCTTCAGGGCAACGTAGTAGATATGGCTATCGGTGTCATCATCGGTGCTGCTTTCAAGGATATCGTTACATCTTTCACGGATAACTTCATCAATCCTTTGATCGCATCCATCGGCGGCGCCAACATCGCAGGCTCCATCCGTCTTCCCTGGGTAGACTATACAGGCCTGTCACTCGAGGAGATCCAGTCACTGTCCCTCAACTACGGCGCATTCATCACAGCCATCATCAACTTCATCATCATGGCTCTTATCCTCTTCATCATGCTCAAGGGCATCAACTCCCTTAAGAACATCGGTCTGAAGAAGCTTAAGAAGGGTGAGAAGGAAGAAGAAGCACCTGCACCCGAGCCGGAGCCTTCTGATGAGGTCAAGCTCCTCACAGAGATTAGAGATGCTCTCAAAGAGAAGAAGTAATCTTACTTTACCCATAAGACTTACAAGAGGCTGCGGCAGATACCGCAGCCTTTTCTTTGGCTGTATGTTACGACTTGCGGGATTAATTGCTGTGTTAAAATATTTTTGGTGTGTACATAAAGACTACACATCGTTCGATTACTATTGCACCATCAAACATAAGAGGAGTAATTGTTATGAAGAAGCATTACATCACAATGGCAATAGTGACCGACATTCTGGTACTGGCACTGTTCGTTCTTGGAACGGGTTTTTATACCTACATCTCGGCAATGGACATCATAAAGCCTTATTGGGACAGAGTTAATACCGTCGCGGCCTGGAACAATCTGAGTCCCGATAACAACACCACCGAGCAGGAATTAATAATCAATAGCTATTATGCGTGGAACTTCCACAATGATTTCAGGCTGAACGGTATGGGGCTATATGCCTGCATCGGACTGGAAGACGGTACAACGCTCGATTCTTCTTCAGATTTCTGCCTGGCGTGGAAGTCCGAAGACTCTTTCATGGAGACCGATGAAGTAAGGATCTTTGCCATCCCCCAGGGTTTTGAGGATCCATACAACATATACGATCCCGTTTTCGAAGGCGAGTGCGATGACGTCTATATCCACGGCGGCACCATGGTATACCAGGAGAAGACCTATCAGCTGGACGATTTCGATTACAGCCTCGGCGAGAGGGTCTCCGCGGAGGAATGGGCTGACGGACAGTATCTTTACTGCTATGTCTGCAGGCTTGCAAAAGATGAATACGGCAGGAAGCTTAACCAAGAGGCGGAAGCTATCTATAACGAATTCCTTGACAGTTTTAACAGCAGCGTCCTCATCATGCCTGCGGAGAAGCAGGATATATGGACATCCTACAAGATCTCATGCTGCGTAACACCTGCAGGTTACATGTACACCGTTCAGGTCTTCCATCCGGTCGAACTGGTATTGCGTTCGAACATCGCACTGTACATCGTCCTGTTTGTCGTCATGCTCGCAGCACTCATCCTGATCCCTCTCTTCATCGCGAAACTCTACAGATCCCGTAAGGAATACGAGATGCGCTCGAGAAGGCTCACACGCGGCATTGCACACGAACTCAAGACACCTCTGGCCGTAACTAAGGCATACATGGACAACTGGGACATGCTGAGCGAAGAAGACAGGACCAAGTATGCCGAGATGGTAGGTCGCGAGATCGACGATATGTCGGATCTCATCACGACTCTTCTCGAGATGGACAAGATCGACTCCGGCAAGATCAAGCTGAACCTGGAGGAAGTCGAGATCTCCTCCCTCATCAGCTCCGTGTATAAGCGCGTTAAGCCTTTGGCTGACGAGAGAAAGCTCGAAGTAAAGATCGACACGGACAAGGAATATGTGATCAAGGCAGACCTTAAGCTCATGAAGATCGCCATCAGCAATTACCTGACAAACATGGTAAAGTATGCCGACAAAGAAGCTAAGGTCGACATCTGGATGAACAACGGCAAAGTCCTTGTCCAGTTCAAGAACGACAGCACCAATGACAGGAAGTCCAATACCGATAAGCTGAGCAGCAACGGCATGGGCGTCGAGATCAATGAGAATATAATGAAGCTGCACGGCTTTAAGAGCGGCAGCAATCTGAGAGAGTACGAGACGGTATACTGGTTCGAGGCAGAGAAGGTATGAGCAGGATCCTGCTGGCAGAAGATGACAGAGTAATAAGGGACATTACCGTAATGTACCTTACCAAGAACGGTCTTCAGGTGGATGTTACCGATAACGGCAACTCCGCATGCCAGCTGATCGAGATGAACCGCTACGACTGCATCGTTCTGGATATCATGATGCCCGGCAAAGACGGCAGAGAAGTATGCAGGCTGATAAGGAACAAATACGATGTTCCCGTCATCTTCCTGACCGCTCTGGGAGAAGAGCATGACATCGTCGAAGGTTATGAGGTCGGTGCCGACGAGTACGTCACCAAGCCGTTCTCGGCAAAGGTACTTCTTCTTAAGATCAATGCACTCATCAACAGATACCGCGGCCTTCTGGTCAAAAACGGCATGATAGTCATAGATGACCTCGTAATAGAACCTGCAAAGAGGCGCGTAACGATCGGCGGAACTGACGTTGCTCTCCCGCCCAAGGAATACGATCTGCTGATGTATCTTCTCGATAACAAGGACATCGTGCTTACCAGGGATCAGATCCTTGACCATGTCTGGGGCGCCGATTACGAGGGCTACGACCGCGCGGTCGATACGCACATCAAGAAGCTCCGAGCCGCTTTAGGCACGATGGGTTCTCACATCGAGACCGTGATCAAAGCCGGTTATAAATGGAAGTCATAAACAAGACGCGTCCGGGATACCGGGCGCGTCATTCGTTATTTCTTCTTTTTCTTGTCTTTCTTCTTGTCCTTGTCTTTATCCTTGGACTTTTTCTTCTTCTTTTTCTTCAGCTTCTCGATGTCGGGTGCCGCAGCGGGAACCTTCGGGACCGGAACGCTGGAGCTCTTCTTAAGTGCGGGCGCCTTTGCCTGCCTGCGTCTTGTCTGAGATCTCTTGTTGGTCAGGCCCTTGCCTTCGGGCGTGGTTTGTACGACCGGCGGTTCGCCCAACTGGACAAGCAGATCGGCGAGTTCCCTGACGGTTGCCTGGTTGACTGAATAGTAAACATTGCGTCCTTCCTTTCGAGCTGTAACGAGATCGTTGTCGACCAGCACGCGCATGTGGTGTGAGAGCGTAGGCTGGGTCACGGAGAACTCCGGAAGGATGTCCCTGGCGCAGACCTCACCCCTGGATGCGATCACACTCATGATCCTTATCCTTACGGGTTCCGCCATAACGGCAAGGCAGTTCGATAATCTCTCGGCGTCGTATCCGCGTGTCATATTGCTGTACCTCAGGCTATGAGCTGATCCTTGAGCGCTTCCTCGAATTCGCCGAGGTTGGCGCATGCGATTACTTCCGTGTTGTCCTCTAAGAGGATCTCATCATCGCCTCTTACGAGAACGGTCATGGGAACGCCCATCTTACGCAGGAACAGGAGCTGGTACTCCTTGGATGTCTCGACTGACATGTACTTGCAGAGGAGACGGAGGACCTGCTTGGCATCCTCGAGATAGATTCCCGAGAGCTTCATGAGGTGATCTACGACATACATTCCGAAGACGTCGTTGAAGTCCAGAAGATCCTTGCCGGGGAATACGCTCGTGAAAGCCGTGAGAGACATCTTGCCGACGATCTCGAGGCTCTTGAAGTCTTCGAGAGGGATCTTGAAGCTCTCGACGTTAGCAGAGAACAGTTCCTGCATCTGGTCTACGGAAAGCTCGTTCTTGAGTTCCTTGATGCGCTCGATCCTGGTGATGATCTTCTCTTCAGGGAAGAATGTTGCCTGACCGATGTCAGTCGCACGATGGATGAACCAGCTCTCAGGGATGAGTCCCTGTCTCTTCCAGCGGTATAAAGTGCCGTAAGATATCTGCTCCAGGTTAAGGAGTTCTTTCTTCGATATAAGCTTGTCGTCCATAGCGTTTGTCCCCTTTTATTAAAGTCTTTGGAGACAGTGTAGAATAACAATGTTACAAACGCCTGACACGCAGGTAAAATTAAGGCAACAAATCAGAACCCGAAGGCTGAGATTACCTCCGTAATGCCTGCTGCGATATCCGGATTTGCCGGCATGATCGCGAACAATACGATCAGTGCGATAAGGCAGAGTATTAATCCGATAATGTAATATACGAGGATCGCGCGCTCGAAGCTCTTGAAGTTCCTGTTACGCGGTATGAACGAGAACAGGATCGTCAGGATCAATCCGAGTCCGGGGATGAAGCTGAGCAGTCCGCACCAGAAATACTTGGATGTGGATACCGGCTTATATTCAGGCGGACACTGATCCTTAAGAGCCTGGATCCTGTCGCGCTTCTCTCTCTGCTTTGCAGCCTTCTTCTCGGCCCTTGCAGCCTGTGCCTGAGCCTTCTTTGCCTCAGCTTCGGCCTTCTTTGCCTGGTCTTCTGCAGCCTTTGCGGCAACTGCAGCCGTAGCCGCTGCCGCAGCAGCCTCCTCTTCAGCCGCCTTCTTGGCAGCCTTCTCGGCATCTTTTGCTTCCTTCTCTGCTGCCTTCTTAGCGTCTTCCGCTTCCTTGGCAGCTGCCTTCTTCGCTGCCTCAGCCTCCTTCTCGGCCTGCTTTGCAGCTTCCTTGGCTTCCTTCTCGGCAGCCTTCTTGGCAGCCTCGGCTTCCTTTATCTTCGCCTCAGCTTCTTCGGCAGCCTTCTGCGCTGCTTCTGCTGCCTCTGCAGCTTCCTGAGTCTTCTTCTCCACTTCGTTGTTATCGGACATAGTAATATACCTCCGTACCTGGATTTTATAGTTTTCATTATAGCAAGAAATAATAAAGAGGTGCTACAAAATATAGCACCTCCGGGATAGTTTATTGCACTAAGGATCAGGTCTCCGGCTTGATCGAGTAGTAGACCGTTCCGGGCTTGAGTCCGCCTCTTCTGAGCAGTCCCATCTCCTGTACCGTGACGAGCTGATAACCCATGTTCTGAAGCTCGGGAATGATCGTCTCCGAAGCTATCATGGTAGATTCGTAGATATCGTGCATCAGGACGATGCTTCCGTCCTGAACATCATTAAGGACATTGTTGATGGTCGTCTGCGTATCCTTGGTCTCCCAGTCGCGCGTATCAACGCTCCACAGGATAAGTGGTAAATCTGTCTCGTACTTGAGTGAATCGTCAACACGGCCTCCCGGAGGTCGTAATACTGATGATGCCACGCCGACATAAGTGAGGAGCTCTGAATCCGTCTGACTCAGCGTGCTAGCTACCGCCGATGCCGACATGACATCGAGGTATGAGTGGTCATATGTGTGGTTGCCCATCTCGCAGCCGATATCAGCGGCATGCTTGAGAGCGTCCGGATACCAGCTTACGCGGTTGCCGACGACGAAGAAAGTCGCGACGGCATCGTATTCTTCGAGCAGCGAGACGATCGTATCCGTGTACTGCGACGGGCCGTCATCGTATGTAAGTGCCACCATCGGCAGATTGCCGTCGACCGTTCTGTAGACGCATCCGTCCTCGCCTAACCAATAGAGCATATTGTCCTGGATGTAGTACGTATCGGTCAGCTTCTGTCCTTCGCTGAAGAAATACGTATCTGCCCCGATCTCGACCAGGCCTTCCGCCTGCATGCCGGTATCGGGCATGAAGTACAGCTCGGTTCCGTTATAGTCTACCCAGCCGGTCACAAGAGCGCCGTCATCGGCAAAATAGTAGTAGGTCTTATCGATCTTACGCAGACCGCCGTAGGTAATGTGTCCGTTCTCATACGAGTGGTACTTGTTGCCGTCCGCTTCGAACCAGCCGACCATCATCTGCGCACCGACCGGATCGAAATAATATTTATTGCCGTCTATCTCTGTCCAGCCCTTGGTAAGGACGCCGCTGGATTCATCACTGTGATACTTGAGGCCTTCGATCTCGAGCCATCCGTACTGCATCTGCCCCGACTCCGGGTCAAAGTACATCGTATTGCCGGAAGGTTCCGTCACGAATCCGACTTCCATTACGCCGCTGACGGGATCGAAATAATAAGAGGCACCGTCCACTTCCACCAGGCCGCAGGTCAGGGTATGGTTCTCCCTGTCGAAATAGTATTTCGCGCCGCCGTTATCGTAGATGCCGGACACTTCGTTGCCGTTGTCATCGTAGAAGTAGGTGTTGCCGCCGCTGTTTACAAAGCCGCGGGAGCAGGCAGATCTTATGTCGCACTTCATCGCGGCAACAGATGCCGCCACGGTGCCGATCACCAGGACGCTGCTGATAAAGATCGCTCTGTTTGCTCTTCTGCCCAAGGGCACACCTCCCTATTTTGATAGTCGTATGATAGTCCCGCAATGTTTCCAATGGTATATCCTGCGCGTGACCTTTGTATTACAAAAATAAATATTAGCCGAGTAATTGTACCTTGCCATCGGTTCAAAAACAATGTATACTTTTGACCGACTTCGGATGCTTAGCTCAGCTGGTTAGAGTACCTGCTTGACGTGCAGGGGGTCACAGGTTCGAGTCCTGTAGCATCCACCAATAAGCCCGATGTGTAAAAGCATCGGGCTTTATTAATTCTCAAGGGGGAACGGTTATGACTACAGCCAACATCTGTATCCTGGTGACTATCCTGCTCTATCTTCTCATGATGATCGCCATCGGCGCATACTTCAGCAGGATCAACAAGAGCACCGATGACTTCTATCTCGGCGGAAGACGCCTCGGACCTCTGGTCACGGCAATGAGCGCCGAAGCATCCGACATGAGCTCCTGGCTCCTTCTCGGTCTTCCCGGCCTGGCACTTGCCACGGGTCTTGCGGAGGCTACATGGACAGGCATCGGTCTTGCGATCGGAACATATCTCAACTGGCTCTTCGTAGCAAAGAGACTCCGCGTATATACGCAGAAGCTCGGAGCAGTTACGATCCCTGATTTCTTCGCAAAGAGATTCGGTGATGACAAGCACATCCTTACGCTTGTATCCAGCCTCTTCATCGTCATCTTCTTCGTTCCCTACACGGCATCCGGATTTGCTGCATGCGGCAAGCTCTTCTCTTCGATGTTCGGAATGGATTATGTAATGGCAATGATCATGAGCGCTGCCGTTATCGTTCTGTACTGCACATTAGGCGGCTTCCTTGCTGCTTCCACCACAGACTTCATACAGAGTATCGTCATGACGATAGCTCTTGTTGTTGTTCTCGGATTTACCGAAGGCATCGTAAACGGTTTCGACAATGTATTCGCAAATGTTCAGGGCCTCGAGGGCTACCTCGATATCTTCAAGGGCCACATGATCGCCGACGGTTCTGTCGGATCTTACGGAGCACTGCCCATCGCATCCACACTCGCATGGGGTCTCGGCTACTTCGGTATGCCTCACATCCTTCTGAGATTCATGGCGATCGAAGATAAGAACAAGCTCAAGCTCTCGAGAAGAGTCGCTTCCGTCTGGGTCGTTATCTCCATGGCAGTCGCCATCCTCATCGGTGTTGTCGGATATTCCGTAATGAAGTCGGTTCCCGGCTTCCCTCAGTATGCGTCCAACTCTGATGCTGAATCCGTTGTTATCGACGTAGCCAAGCTCATCGCTTCACACGGCTATATCCCTGCAGTCGTAGGCGGAATCATCCTCGCAGGCATCCTTGCTTCGACGATGTCCACTGCTGACTCACAGCTCCTCGCTGCAGCATCCGCGGTATCTCAGAACATCGTATCCGAATTCTTCAAGGTCAACCTCGGCAAGAAGACATCCATGTGGATCGCCAGGATCACGGTTATCGTTATCTCCGTCATCGCAGTATTCCTCGCGCTGAACCCTGATTCTTCAGTATTCAGGATCGTATCCTTCGCCTGGGGCGGCTTCGGCGCATGCTTCGGACCTGCGGTACTCCTCGGACTGTTCTGGAAGAGATCCAATAAGTGGGGCATCCTTGCCGGCATGATCTCCGGAGGTGCGATGATCTTCATCTGGAAGTTCGTCGTAAGAGTTGCTTTCGCAGGCAGCGTTCTCGATATCTATGAGCTCCTCCCCGCATTCATCCTGAACCTTGTGGTGGCTGTCGTTGTATCGCTCATCACCAAGGCTCCCGCGAAGGAACTGGTCGATACTTTCGAGCAGGTAAAGGCTGAAGAGTAAGTTCTGCCGTACAAAGTTACATTAATAAAGCCCGCGGAAAACTCATCCGCGGGCTTTTTGTATGAAGCTGTCTTGGGGTGTGATCAATACAGCGTGAAGTTGCCGTCGAGCCTTCCGTAAGCTATCACGTTGCCCGTGCTGCCGGATGCACCCGTATCGAGGTCATCATAGATGTTGCTTATCATGTTGCCGCTCGAATTGAACAGCAGAGTGATATCCTCCGGCTCTTCAGCGAGCGCGAAAACGAACACGGTATAAGTGTGAGGATTGCCCTTGGGCGGATACGGACCCACATACTGCTCGCCTTTGCTGCCTGCACCGTACGCGCCTTCTGCGAGCGAAGTCTCCGTCGTGAAGACATCCATGTGCAGCCATGAGCCATCTATCATGATGACGACATACTGCGAAGCGCCGTCGACGGGATCCCATGTAAGATCCGGCGAGATGTTGTCTCCTGAATCCGTATTGGTTATCTTTGTATCCCAGATACCGTTGTTAAGGCAGGATGACGTCACTTCGAACGTCGGCAGACTGCTGAACGGGATGGATGTGATGTAAGTGGACGACTGGAACTGAAGGTAGTCTTCCCACTCTGCGCTCTTAACATCCGAAGGCACGTTGATCTCGTACTCCTCTGAACCTGCGGTGGCCTTAAGGACCGCCGAACCGTCACTGTTGATATCCGCACCGCTGACCTTAACGTCGTAGATGTATGACTTGCCTCCCATACACTGGAAGACCAGATCCGCCGTCACGCTGAATGTTGCCTTCAGGACTGCAGTATCGCCTGAACCGGTCAATTCCGTCTTCATATCTTGGAGGTCTCTCCCGAAATGGAAATACACCGTCGCCGTCTCATCGTAGAACTTCGCATCGAGCTGCGGGATAATGGACTTGGCATCGTCATTAGTGATGATCCACACGGTGTCCTGAATGTCGTAACCTTCGGCTATATCCCTGCCCGTCACTTCGGCGCTCTCTTCTACCCACTGCCCGTCCTTCATGACATAAGTAACATTCCTGTCTACCTGTTGTGAGAACATGCCTCCCACCGTCACGGACTCCGCTTCGGTCTTGCGCTCTGCGTTCGGGTCAGCTGCCGAGCAGCCTCCTAGGAATAATGCTGCCGCAACCACCGCTGCAGCTGCCCTTAAACCCTTCTTCATTCCTGTCACCTCCGTATCTGTGATACTTCAGATGTTACCCAAACAGATTTGGGGGAGTTAGGATTATCGGCACAAAAAGTGGGAGTATCAGCACAGACCTCTCATCTGCTTCTGATAGTCGCTCGGTGTCATGCCCGAGTGTTTCTTGAAGACCTTGGAGAAATAGTTCTGGTCGGTATACCCGCAGATATTTCCGACCTCGCTTATCGTTAAATCGTCATACTGAAGGATCTTCATGGCCCTGGTGACCCTTATCTCCTCGAGATAGGCCATGCAGGTCATGGAAGTCTCTTTATTGAAAGCATCGTTTAGGACATTCTTATTGACCGAGAAACGTTTGGTAAGGTCTGCCAGCGTTATCTCTTTGTCCATGTTCACGACCATGTACATCGCGACCCTGGCAACGAGGCGATCCTTATACAGTTCATACTGCCTGAAGTCGATGTAGAAATCAGCCGTGGCCTCGAACAGAAGAGAGATGAGGAAGTACCGCACCCTTAAGATCCAGTATTCATCGGGCTGGTTCAGGATGTCAAATCGGACACTTAGTGCCAGGCGGTTGATCACATGATATTGCTGGGTAGTGAGCGAATAGTATCTGATGTCTCTGCCGGCCTTGTTGAACTCTGTCAGGAGCAGATAATCCTGATATATCGATTCGTCCGTCCGGTCCTCGAACGCCTTTGAATTAATGGCTTCGAAGGTAAACTCCTCCCTGATGAACGTGGGCTTGAAGAATGTCGTCAGAGTCTTAACACCGGTCTGGGAGGACACCTTGAATTCCGCCCTCTCGTTCATGATGATCCCGACAGGAGCATTCACCAGCCTGAATCTGTCATCCTCTTCCACGACGAACGAGCCTTCCCGGACAAATACCAGCTTATACACGGTCTTGTCATTGATATGATCGGAGAAGCCTTCTGTCTCCTCGTAGAAGACATCTATCTCGCGGTTATCGCCGGGTCTCTTGCTCCTGGTCTTAAGCTCCATATGTTATGCCCGGTGTCTTACGACAGGATGTCCCTTCCGGTGCCCTGCTTCTGGAACTCAGTAGCATTCTTGTCTTCTTCCTGAACTTCAGCTTCAGGTGCTGCAGTCTTGAAGTCGAACCTCTCCCTGTCGCCGTATGACCAGCCTGATTCGAGCGAGATGAACTTGTTGTTTGTCTCATAAGCCAGTACTTTCGCGGATGTATCAAAGTACTCGTTCGCACTCGGTGCCGGTGCCATATCATGAGCGCTTGTCTTATTAAGGTTCGCGATGGTCTGCTGCTGTTTGCGCTGCAGCATCTTCGGAAGTATCTCGATACATCCGTACATTATCGCACCTATGAGAATACCGAGAAGCAGAGTCTCGATAGGATTCATGATCATCCATACAACGAATCTCGCGGTGAGCTTACTTCTGCTTCCTATGAATCTCAGGATGAACATGCCTGCCAATGGTAATCCGTATATGAGCTTTCTCGCGCCTTCGTTGATGGAGATGGTTCCGATCTGCACTTTCCTTCCGGCACGTTCCATCGTCTCCCAGCCCTTGGCATACGGGAATTCACCTGATACCTTGCCGGTCTGGCCGTTTACAATGTACTGATACTTGATGCCGTCATATTCGATCGTCATGAACCATACGGGGAGCAGTGCATACGTGATGCTCTGGTTGTTATATCTCGTCTGGCTCATATCAAGGCTCGTCGTGAATTTATCGTATCCGAACGTGATCGAATCACAGACCTGAAGAGCGTACTTATCGAGTCGTCTGTAGATCTTATCTGACATATCCACCGGAAGCTGGTCGTACTTCTCTGCGACATATCCCTGAAGATATTCGCTCTTGAACGGGACCATCTCGTCGTAATCGAACGGTTCTGCCGCTGCCATAAGCCTGTCCGCGATATGTTTCTCGCCGTCAAAGGGAACATTCTTCAGACGGAAGAACGCTTTACCGAAGGCGAGGGTCGAATAGTTCTTGCCGTCCTGCTGGTAGTTCTCTCTGTAGATGTCGTCGACATTCTTACCCATGTGGCCCTGACCGGCAGCATCCACCTCGACATCGCTCGATACGATCCACGTCGGTACATAGAGCGCCGCGAACTTCTCGAAAGTCTTCTTAGAGCTGTAGCTCTTCGGAAGGTGGTCTACCGTCTTGCAGTGCTCTTCAAAAAGGCTCATCGCCTTAGCCTTGTCGATCTTGAACGGAATGATGCGGTCAGGCTTGAACTCTCTCGAGAGCCTTCTCGTGATGACCGCAGGAGAACCGCAGAACACACATACTGTCGACGCGGTATTCTTGTCCGTTACTACTTCGGCACCGCACGCATTGCAGACGATCTCCTGACGCTGCATGTCTTCAGCACTTACTTCAATGCTGCCGTCGTATTCTCTCTCCGGATTAGCAACACCGAACGATCCGACTTTGCCGAGCGTTGCAGGATCAAAAAGACCTCCGCAGAACTTACAGGTCATCGCTCCGTGTGTCGTGTCGTAGAACAGGTTCTGTCCGCAGTTCGGACACTTAGACGAATTGGCAGAGAGTATCTTCTCTCCCTCCGAATTCGGCACACCATACTTTTTGACAGGCTGATCCCAAATAGCCATAATCCATCCCCCTCAATTAAATTTTATTCCATATAAGAATTATAATATTTTTGCAGGGGTAGTCAATTAAAATCGCACTACATACAGCGAGTGACCGGTTATGCGAGCGATTTCCGCACAAGCGAAGTGCGGAGGACCTAAGCGAGCATGAGCGGTTACTCGCTCTCCATGAGGTCCTTGATAGTAACGCTGTCCAGATAGTTGTTGATCATCTCGTCTAACTTGACCCACATCGGAAGCGTTCTGCAGGTATCCTGCCTGCTGCATATGTCGGCATTGCATTCCAGGCAGGCAACAGGCGCGATATCTCCTTCTGCTGCGCGGAGCACCTCACCGACCGTGATCTTGGCCGGCTTGCGTGACAGCTTATATCCGCCGCCCTTGCCGTGAACGCCTTCTACCAGTCCGGCACTGACAAGAAGAGGAAGTATGCGTTCGAGATATTTGAGCGAGATACCCTGTCTCTCGGCAACATTCTTCATGGGGGTATACCCTTCACTGCCGTTCTCGGCCAGATCGATTATTACCCTTAATGCATAGCGTCCTTTTGTGGAGACCATCATCATATTCAACACCTGCCTTCTATTCGGTTATCCTAACACAACCGGCACCCGTCTTCAATTGATACCAAAGACCGGAAGGCGTGTCACGTCAATGTGTATGGCAGCAGCTCTCACAACCCGGATCCGGGTATTCCGCAGGATCGTAAGGGATGTTGTTCTTATCGAAATAATCCCTCAAGGCGAGCCTTATCGCCTCTTCCGCAAGCACCGAGCAGTGCAGCTTGTGTGCGGGAAGTCCGTCGAGAGCTTCGGTTACCGCCTTGTTGGTCAGTTCCTTTGCCTCGGATATCGGCTTGCCCTTGATGAGCTCCGTTGCCATCGAACTTGAAGCGATGGCGCTTCCGCATCCGAACGTCTCAAACTTAACATCCGTGATGATGTCATTATCGATCTTAAGATAGATCTTCATGATATCTCCGCAGACGGGATTGCCTGCTTCGCCGATGCCGTCGGCATCCTCGATCACTCCAACGTTCCTCGGATTCCTGAAGTGGTCCATTACCTTCTCACTGTATAAAGCCATGATGATTCTCCTTTACTCTGCAAATACATGCTCGCGCTTGCCTGTCGTAAGGTCTCTCCAGAAGGGAGACATATTCCTCAGATATGTAACAACATCAGTTACCGCTTCGATGATGTAATCGACATCTTCTTCCGTCGTATCTTCGCCGAGACTGAGTCTTAACGAACCGTGAGCCACCTCATGCGGTCTTCCTATCGCCAGCAGGACGTGTGAAGGATCGAGAGAACCCGATGTGCACGCACTGCCGGAGGATGCGCAGATGCCCTTGTCATCAAGGAGCAGCAGGAGCGACTCGCCCTCTATTCCCTCAAAGCAGAAGTTGACATTGGAAGGAAGCCTGTTGTCATTGTTGCCGTTAAGCTCTCCGTAAGGGATCTTATCCAGACCTTCGATGAGCTTATCTCTCAATGCGGTGAGCCTGGATGCATTTGCATCTATGTTTGCCACCGCATCTTCAAGAGCCTTTGCCATTCCCATGATAGCGGGGATGTTCTCCGTGCCTGCCCTCTTACCTCTCTCCTGCGCTCCGCCGGAGATGATGGTCTCGAGCCTGATCCCCGTTCTTGTATAGAGAACGCCGATGCCCTTGGGTCCGTGGAACTTGTGAGCAGATATCGAGAGCATGTCTATATTCTGTTCCTTTACATCTATATGCAGATGGCCCGCAGCCTGTACCGCATCGGTATGGAAGATGACGTCCTTATCCTTAAGTGCGGCACCTATCTCTGCGATGGGCTGTATGGTTCCGATCTCGTTATTGGCATACATGATCGTTACAAGGCATGTATCCTCACGAACTGCAGCCAGCACCTCTTCGGCAGTTACCGCGCCTGTATTGTGGACATCGAGAAAGGTCACCTCGAAGCCCTCCTTCTTCAGCTTATCGAGAGTGTGAAGTACTGCGTGATGCTCGAAAGCCGTGGAGATGATGTGCTTCTTGCCCTTTCGAGCTCCGAGATGTGCCGCGGTAATAATGGCCTGGTTGTCGGCCTCGCTTCCGCCGGAAGTGAACGTCACCTCACGCGCATCGCAACCGATGCAGGCTGCGATACGGGCTCTCGCACCTTCCAGTGCCTCCTTTGCATCCTGCCCGAAAGAATACAGGCTTGAAGGATTGCCGTACACCTCATCCATGTAAGGCATCATTGCTTCGATGGCAGCTTTGCTCATCTTGGTCGTAGCTGCGTTGTCTGCGTATATCATATGTCCTCCTGATGATTATGATTCATTTTTAATATGCTTTCGCACTTCAACCTACCGTTTTGGTGGGGTAATTGTATTTTACACAGAAGTTCCGATAAAACAAGGGGGTCGGCGAATTTTGAAAAAATATTGATAAGGGTGTTGACACGGTATCCGAACAAGTGTATTATACCCACCAAGCAGGTAGGTTAGTTCCGCTGCACAACTCAAGAAAGGAGAAGCAAAAATGTCACACGGCAACACTTGGCCTATGAACATGTACGAGATGGCAGACAGCATGTGCTGTATGCAGGATATGATGTGCTTCTCTTGTACACCTTGTTCGGAAATGCGAATGTGACCTTAAGATCACTGACACGATAGAAGAAGTTAGATGGGAGAGGCACTTGAGAGGCCTCATTTTTTTGCCAAAAATACAAAAAAAAACAATTACATCAAAGGAGATTACAACCATGGCATACAAGTTTGAAACATTACAGATCCACGTAGGACAGGAGCAGGCAGATTCCGCAACAGATTCCAGAGCGGTACCGATTTACCAGACAACATCTTATGTCTTCCACGACAGCAATGATGCAGAAGCAAGATTCAACCTCCGTGCAGGCGGCAACATCTACGGAAGACTTACGAATTCCACACAGGGCGTTCTCGAAGAGAGAGTCGCAGCACTCGAAGGCGGTTCCGCAGCACTTGCAGTAGCTTCCGGTGCAGCAGCAATCTCATACACGATCGAGGCACTCGCTGCTAACGGCGGCCACATCGTAGCACAGAAGACGATCTACGGCGGTTCTTACAACCTCCTTAGCAATACGCTTCCCCAGTACGGTATCGAGACAACTTTCGTTGATGCTCACAACCTCGCTGAAGTAGAGGGCGCCATCAAGGAGAACACAAGAGCCGTATACCTCGAGACACTCGGCAACCCCAACTCTGATATCCCGGATATCGATGCCATCGCTGAGATCGCTCACAGATACGGTCTGCCGGTAGTAGTAGACAATACATTCGGCACACCTTACCTGATCAGACCTTTCGAGCACGGTGCAGACATCGTAGTCCACTCTGCAACAAAGTTCCTGGGCGGTCACGGCACAACACTCGGCGGCATCATCGTTGAGTCCGGCAAGTTCAACTGGAAGGAGTCCGGCAAGTATCCGAACATCGCAGAGCCCAACCCGAGCTACCACGGCGTATCCTTCTACGACGCAGTAGGTCCCGCAGCATTCGTCACATACATCCGTGCGATCATCCTGCGCGACACCGGTGCGGCTATCTCACCTTTCAACGCATTCCTGCTCCTGCAGGGCATCGAGACACTCTCACTCCGTCTCGACAGACATGTTGAGAATACTAAGAAGGTATTGGACTTCCTCGTAAACCACCCTCAGGTTGCAAAGGTCAATCACCCTGCACTGCCTGATCATCCGGATCACGAAGTATACAAGAGATACTTCCCCAACGGTGCGGGTTCCATCTTCACTTTCGACATCAAGGGCGGTAAGGAAGAAGCATTCAAGTTCATCGACAGCCTCGAGATCTTCTCGCTTCTCGCGAACGTTGCAGATGTTAAGAGCCTCGTTATCCACCCCTACTCCACGACACACTCACAGCTTACTGCTGAAGAGCTCGCGAGCGTAGGCATCACGGAGAGCACGATCAGACTCTCCATCGGAACAGAGCACATCGACGACATCATCGCAGACCTCGAGAAGGGTTTTGCGGCAGCAAAGGCATGATAAAGGTATAATACATAACGAAAACATATACGGAGGAAAGTAATATGGCAGGCATCACGAACAGCGTAACAGAACTGGTAGGTAAGACACCCATTCTCCGCGCAAGCAAGTACAGCAAGGCAGCAGGCATCGAAGGCGACGGCCTTCTCGTAAAGCTCGAGTACCTCAATCCGGCAGGATCCGTTAAGGACAGGATCGCTCTGGCAATGATCGAAGACGCAGAAGCAAAGGGCATCCTTAAGCCCGGCGCTACGATCATTGAACCTACGAGCGGCAACACGGGTATCGGTCTTGCAGCCATCGCGGCAGCAAAGGGCTATCAGGCTATCTTCACACTTCCCGAGACAATGAGCGTCGAGAGAAGAAAGCTCCTCGCAGCTTACGGTGCGAAGCTTGAACTCACCGAAGGTGCCAAGGGCATGAAGGGCGCCATCGCCAAGGCTGAAGAACTCAAGGAATCCATTCCCGGTTCAGTCATCCTCGGACAGTTCGTGAATCCTGCCAACCCCGAGATCCACTACAAGACAACAGGTCCCGAGATCTGGGAACAGACTGAGGGCAAGGTCGATATTTTCGCTGCAGGTGTGGGCACAGGCGGTACACTTACAGGCACAGGACGTTATCTCAAGGAGAAGAACCCCGACATCAAGGTAGTCGCAGTAGAACCCGCTACCTCCCCCGTCCTTTCCAAGGGCACGGCAGGATCCCACAAGATCCAGGGCATCGGCGCAGGCTTCGTACCTGATACGCTCGATACAGGCATCTATGATGAGGTCATTGCCATCGAGAATGAAGATGCATTCGAGGAAGGCAGAAGGTTCGCAGTATCCGAGGGTGTCCTCGTAGGAATCTCTTCCGGCGCAGCGCTGAAGGCCGGACAGATCCTCGCTGCAAAATATCCCGGCAAGAACATCGTAGTAGTTCTCCCCGACTCCGGCGACAGATATCTGTCGACAGCACTTTTCGGTGAGGGCTGATAAAGAGCATTAGAGTTAGTGCCATATTACAAAGTAGGAAGGGTCTGCTCCGGCGGCCCTTTTTACTTTGGCCGGGTATGTGTTATAATCCCGGTAGAAATACAAAAGAAAGGGCGCTGACCATGTACTGGATTACACCTAACATACAGCTTATCAACGGTTTCTATGGTGCTTCCTTAAGGGGAAGTGCGCCCATTTTCAGGTAAAATCACATATTTTCTTAAGCGCTCTTCTCCTTTGAATCAATGAATTTCAAAGGAGTTTTTTATGTCAAAAGATAAAGTATTGTCACAGCTTAGAAGGCTGTACACATCCAACTTCATATCCAACATCTCGATCGCCGGAGCGGCTTGGGTACTGCTCCTGGTAAGCGACGGTTATTCACTGTTCCAGGTAGGACTGGCTGAGACTGTCTTCCACATAGTAAGTCTCACCTGCGAGATACCTTCCGGAGTCTTTGCAGACGTTTTCGGGAGGAAGAAAAGTCTTATCGTAAGCTGTCTGTGCTCGATAATGTCTGCCGTCGTCAGGGGTTTCCTGCCGGGGTTCGGCTGCGTGCTCGTATCGATCGCGTTCTCTGCGTTGTCGTATAATTTCGCGTCAGGGTCGGACAGCGCCCTCGCATACGATTCGCTACTGGAAGCCGACCGTGCGGATAAGTATGACGGATACATCTCAAAGCAGACCATCATCTACCGCATCTCGAACGGCATCGCGACACTTCTTGCAGGCGTGGCGGTCATCATGGGCAACCGCAATGCGCAGATCCTATCGATAGGACTGTCCCTCATTAACCTCATCGTTCTTGCCGGTCTTCGCGAGAATGCGGTTATTACCGGTCGAAAGAAGATATCTGTCATGCAGCGCGTAAAGGACACTTACAAAGGCGCTTTCGGATTCCTTCGCGGCAACCGCAAAGTCGCAGGTCTCATCTTCCGCAATGCCATAGTAGGCGCGATAGATGTCCTGCTGCTCTTCTTCCTTCAGGCGAAGCTGCCGATGACGGGGATACCTTCCTGGTCTCTGGGTCCCCTGCTGTTCATCATGTCCATGGGCGGTGTCATAGGCGCAAGGTTCGCGCGTAAGGACAGAGGGTCTCTTCGCAAGCTGTTTGTGATATGCATGGTGATGGCACTGGCAGGTCTTGCGACGGAGTTTACCGGCGTGTGGTATCTGATGACTTTGGGCGGATTCCTGACGGCGTTCGCAGATGACCTGCTGCAGATAAGGTCCGACATCGCGCTGAACAACATGATACCGGCGGAGCAGCGCGCCACATTGATCTCAGTCAATTCTTTCTGCTTCTCGGTGATAATGATATTCATGTCGCCTCTGGCAGGATGGGTCTTCTCTCTTTAAGAGAAGGCCCGTCTGCTGCCTGTGGCAGGCTGTCAGACTCGGCAGTTCAAGCCACGGTAAACTCAGAAGGATCTGCGTAACCGCTGCTGATGGCCTTATCCTTAAGATACATATAGTACTCTGTATAGGTAGCGCTAATATAAGGTGTCAGGAACAATGTACCCATACCCCAGGTCAGCATGCAGAGCATTATCCAGCCGATGAAGGACAGACCGAGGACAAAGGCGAAAGCCTTCTCGCCGTTCATTGTCTTGGAGCTGATCTCGAGTGCTCTCTTGTAATTAATGTTGGGATTCTCGGCAACGATATAAGGCACCATCCAGTACTCGAGCGACTTGATGATCCCGGGGATCGTGAACAACAGCGACCACAGCCATATCCTGAGGCCCGCCATGAACATGGTGAATACTGTATTCTTGTAGTTTGTCCTGAGCGGCACAAAGATATCACCGATGTCAGGCTTCAGCGTGTTGCGGCTCTTGATATAGAAATAATGAAGTCCAACCTGTGCCGGGAACGACACGCAGACGGTAAGAGCCATAACAGCCCCGAAGATGATCAGTCCGCCCGGCGAAAGCATCGCAGCAAGTACCGTTGCAGTCTCGTCCTGCGATATAAGCGCTACAGGAACTGCAATGGCCATTTGAAGGACGATCGCGAGTATGTAGATCACGACAACTACCACTGAGGTTATCGCTGATATTGCGGTCGAGACGATGAAGTGCGATGCCAATGACAGCCAGTAGGTGCTCGAGAGCACACTCTTGGCGTCAGTCTTGAGTTTTTCTCTTGTGATCATAGTTATTCTCTCCTATCTATCCAACTCCGTTTTGACACGGATATCCCATAAAATAATATTAACATATTCGCTCCGGTCTGTAACTGTTTTTCGGTGGGAAGACCTTGCTCCGGTTTGATGTTATAATCGGCTTATAAGTAGTAATCTCACGCGGAGGCAGCAGGTGGCACGTAAGAAGATAGGTCTGTTCATGAGCGAGATCACGCAGTTCTTCCAGACTTCGTGCGGAAAGGCCATCATTGACCTCGCCTCCCTGCGCGACTCCGATGTGATCATATTCTCTTCCTACGGCTCTTATTCATCTCCGTACGGGAGAAGTCTCCTGTCCGAGATCGCCATGAAGAACATGATCTATCTCCCCGATTATACGAAGCTCGATGCCATAATCGCGATGCCCAACTCATTCGATATCCAGGGCATGGAGTCCGAGTTCTACGACCTCATCAGAGCCACTGCAACATGCCCGGTAATATGTCTTCAGTCAGGACAGCCGGACTTCTATACGATCTCTATCGAGAACAAGGAAGCTATGTATTTGATGACCAGGCACTTCATCGAGGAACATAACTTCACGGATATCTGCTATATGTCGGGTCCGCTCGATCACAAGGATTCCCCGGCGCGTCTTGAAGGATTCATGGCCGCTATGAATGAAGCAGGCCTTTCCGTTGACAGCAATTCAATATACGAAGGCAACTACTGGATGAACAGAGGTGCTGCCGCCGTGGATCATTTCATGAAGGGCCGCATCAACTATCCCCAGGCGATAATCTGCGCCAACGACTATATGGGCATCTCGATAACGGAAGAACTCAGGAAGCGCGGCATGCGCGTTCCGCAGGATGTCTGCGTATGCGGATTTGACGGTATCAGAGAAGGCGAATACGCAAGACCTTCCCTTACGACCGTGTCTTTCAGGCCTGAGAGATTCGCGGAAGCCGCTTTCGAGATACTGGACGATATCGAAGCCGGCAAATGGCCTTCCCTTAAGCACACTGTCCCGAACGAATTCATCTTCCGTGCGAGCTGCGGCTGCGGCTGCCAGGTCCTGAGCGGAAACATCGGCGACATATACAGGAGACTTACTGCCAAAGAGAACCTTCTGCGCGAAGCAGGAAGGATCTCGTCCGATTATCAGAGCGCACCTGATTTTGACAGTGTGCTCTCCGTCAGCAATTACTATTTCAGGACACTCGGCTGCGATACGGGATATCTCTGTTATTGCGATGAATCCGACCCCAAGTTCTCCTCTGTCGAGCAGGAGTACCCGTTCACGGATAAGATGGTGCTGCTGCAGATAATGCGCGCGGGGCAGCGGCAGAAGGCGGAGTTTGTGGGAGAATACTTTGACAGGACGGATATACTGCCTGCATCAGTATTCGATACGGAAGAACCCGGTGCGTACATCGTATTGCCGCTGTTCTTCAAGAATAAGATCTACGGATACCTTGTGCTCAAGCCCGAAGAAGACCAATGGCCGAACGAGCTGGCATATAACTATATCACCACGCTCTCATCCGCGATCGAGAACTGCTACTATTCAAAGCATTTCAGCGAGTTTGCCGAGATCAGGAAGATCGCGAGGTCTGACGAGCTCACCGGGCTTTACAACCGCCGAGGATTCGAGCATGCGCTGCAGGAGCTTCTCTCCGGAGAGAACGGTGCGAGGATCATAAACATCGTCAGCATCGATATGGATAACCTCAAGACGATCAACGATGTCCACGGACATGCCGAAGGCGATTTTGCACTTACCCATCTGGCAGATACTCTTAAGAGCTGCCTTAAGGGAGATGAGTTCTGCGCGAGGTTCGGCGGCGACGAATTCTCTGCCGTACTCGTATCTGAGAACCTGGGACGCGCCGAAGAATTCACAGAGGAATTCCTGGGTAAGATGGATGAGGTATCGAACAGTTCAGGCAAACCCTACCCTATCCATGCGAGCATCGGCATCTCAGAACTTCTCGGCTGGGAGACGAATAATATCGTATATTCCATGAAGGAAGCTGATGAGAGGATGTATCAGTTCAAGCGCGACTATAAGGCAAACCGCTCTTAAGAGCGAACATTAAGCGAAAGCATATAAGAGCGGATACATGATCAATGCGAGCACCATAATCGCAACTCCGATAAAGAACAGAACGAGTACGATCAGCGAGATCACGAATGCTATCGTGATCCAGAGCTTACGCTTGCGGTTCTCCTTCTTGGCATTGATGCCGTCTATTATAAAGAGCACTATCGAACCCATGACCAGGATCGAGACTACACCGACAGCGGCCTGCTCCAATAACATCATGAAATAATCTGTATATACGTCCATTTGTGTCCCTTCCGCAAGTTAGTATCGTTTTGTTACTTATTATGACCACATGATAGTATACATTCGCTACTATGTCAACTGTAATCGTGCAAATTCTCAGTTGCGATTTTGCAGAATGAGTAATAAAATCTGTTGGCTATGTTGGAGCGTTTCAAAAAAGATCCGGTATTATTCATCTCAGGGATACTTGCAATAGTATCCTGTTTTATCGTGCACCCGGATGCGGAATACATCGGCTATGTGGACTTCAGGGTACTCGCTATCCTCTTCTGCATGATGCTCGTGGTATCCGAGCTTGTATTGCTCGGTGTCTTTGACAGTCTCACCAACAAGCTCCTGTCGAAGGTACACTCCTCCCGCCTGGTATCGCTCATACTCGTCTGGCTCTCGTTCTTCCTCGGAATGATCCTGACCAACGATGTTACCCTGGTAACGCTGGTACCGTTCGCAATAGCTCTCATGAAGTCATTTGAGGACAGGAAGACTCTCACCTTCACATTGATCCTGATGACCGTAGCGACCAACCTCGGAAGCATGCAGACCCCGATCGGCAATCCTCAGAACATATATCTGTTCACACACTACGGAATGGAGATCGGACGTTTTACGCTGCTGATGCTCCCCTACTCGCTGTGCTCTCTTGCACTGGTCACGGCGGCTGTTCTCTTGCTGTGCAGGGACATGAAGATCACGCACGAACAATCGGCGAAAAAGAACAAGATCTCCGCGGTCAAAGTAACCATCTGCATCGCGCTTTTCGTGATAAGCCTGCTGGTCGTACTGCGCGTTCTGCACTTCCTGATAGCCCTGGGAGTACTCATCGCCGTAATGCTCATAATGGACAGGAAGGCCTTCAAGGGTGTGGATTATACCCTGCTTATAACATTTGTGTTCTTCTTCGTTTTCGTCGGGAACATTGGCAGGATCGACATGGTCTACACCTGGGTCTCCGGCATCGTCGGCAAGTCGCCGGTGATAACCGCCGTTGCAGCATCACAGGTCATCAGCAATGTACCCGCGGCGCTGTTATTGTCGGCGTTCACGGATAATAGCGAGGCACTCGTGATCGTCACGAACCTGGGCGGCCTGGGAACACTTATCGCGAGCATGGCAAGCCTTATCACATACAAGTTCCACGCGGCGCTCCCGAGAGCGAAAGAGAAGTCTGTCAGTTACATCGGTGCTTTTACTGTCGTGAATATAATCTTCCTGGCAATACTGCTGGGCTTATATTTTGTCCTTACGCACCTTGTCTGATCACGAGCACTGATCGAAGAAATCCAGTATCAGACTGTTGGTATCGAAGCCCGCGATATCTTCTTCGGGCCACTCGTGCGCTCCGCCTTCGATCTTGACGGACCAGACCTGCGTCTTGTTAAAAAGAGCCGTGTATTTGGTAAGCTCCGACTTATCTGAGAGAGCTTCCACACTTGATGAACCCAGACCGTTGGCGGAAGCCCAGTAGTCCATGACAACCTCGATGGCAGGATAAGGCGATGCCGCTGCAGTTCCGTTCCCGTTCTGCGGTACGACGTTGTCTTTGGTGCCGTAGATCTCGAGGAAACCGATACTCGTCTTGTCCGAACGCTCATCCCACACCTTGGTGGTCATCATGCCCGCTACGGATGCGACTGCCAGGAAAGTATCGGGAGCTTCCATCGCGATCCTGTGTATCATGAACCCGCCGTTAGAAAAGCCCGCGGCGAAAGCCTTCGTCTTGGACAGACCGTATTCATCCTGAAGGTAGATCACGAGATTAACGAGATAGTCCAGGCTGTCTACTCCAATCGGATCATAAAGGCCGCAGTCCCAGCCTTTGCCGGCAGTTCCCTTCCCCGGCTGAACATAGCAGACCGCATATCCTCTCGGGCAGGCCGTCTCATCCATGTGTGTCTGCAGTTTGAAAGCTGAACTGTTGTTGCCCAGGCCCGGAAGCATCAGTATAAGAGGAGTATTAGAGTCAGTCTTCTCGGGAAGGAACAGCATGAACTTGAACGTCATGTCTTCGAACTGGCACTCATATGTGTTGTCTTTTGTCAGGACCACATCGGTGATCTTGCTCTGCGGACGCGGCTTACTCTGTGTGCAGGAACAAAGTCCCAGGACAAAAGAGAAGATCAGGATCGCAGTTACGGCTTTTTTGTACATAGCTTTATCCCCACTGATAATAAGCAACTGTCAAAATCCTAAAGTATCATTGACAAGGATAACATGTATCCTTCCCTCATGTCGAGAGAATCTGGTGATAAGGAACTGGCAGCAGATCGTGTCCGGAGACTTGCAGTTCATGCAGGAGCCTGTCTTTGCACACGGCGTATCAAGACCGAATCTCTGAGCATTGATCGGAGCTGCCACATTCCTGGCCCTCTTCATGGCACCGTCAACATCGTCACATACCTTATTCATGCCGACGATAAAGAGGACTTTCCTGGGTCCCTGACAGATAGCGGATACTCTGTTGGAATTGCCGTCGATGTTTACGAGGATACCGTCTTCAGTCATCGCATTGCAGCTGGACAGGAAGTAATCCGCATCGTAGGCTGCGAGCATTGCGGCACGCTTATCCTCTGCCTTATCCCTGTCGATGAAGTTGTAGCTGCCTTCCTTGAGCGCATCTACCAGACCGATCTCATGAACGCTCATTCCTCCGCCCATGCTGATCGAGGAACCTTCGGGTATGAGATCCAGCGCGATCTTCTTCGCTTCTTCGGCAGATGCGGCATAGTAGCCGGTCATGTTACGTGAAGCAAGGCCCTTGATCACCTTCTGTGCAAGAAGTTCATTACGCTTGAAGATATTGTCGTTCATACGGGTATCCTCCGGGATGGTTAGTTTATTCTCGGATTATAACATCATAATGTATAATAACTTCATGCTTTATTTGATGAGACACGGAAGAACGGACTGGAACGTCCGCCACAAGCTTCAGGGACGTACTGATATCCCGCTTAACGAAGAAGGAAGACAGATGGCAAGAGATGCTCACGATGAGTATCTTGATACCCATTTCGATATATGTTACTGTTCGCCGCTTATAAGGGCTGTTGAGACTGCCGAGATCCTGCTGGAAGGAAGGGACGTGCCCATAGTAAAGGATGACAGGCTGCTCGAGATGTGTTTCGGTGATTACGAAGGCATCGAGCACAGCTTCAAGATACCGGACTGCCCGATAAACGTTATCTTCCAGGATCCTGCGTCATACAAGGAATCCGTAGGCGGTGCCGAGACCATAGAAGAACTTAACGCCAGGACGAAGTCTTTCCTGGATGAGCTGGTCTACCCCAAGATCGCTGAGGGCAAGGATGTGCTCATCGTCGGACACGGCGCGATGAACTGCAGTCTGATAAGCAATGTTAAGAACCTGCCGAGAGAAGATTTCTGGAGCTGGGGACTTGCGCAGTGTAAGCTGATGACACTGATGTAAATATTCATCAGCGTCTATATATCATGCTTCTATTGATCGTTCGCCGACCACTCTTCCGTTCTCGTCGACGACCTTCACGATGTGTCTCAAGAAGTTCTCTTTCACCTTGAGATCCGAATGTCTTGCGTGATCAAAGTATGCGTCGAGACCGGGATCGGGATCGTAATCGTTGGCCTCATATGCAGTCCCTTTCCTGGCAAACATTCTCTGTAATGCACCGGTCCTTACCAGTATCGAGAAAACAAGCCAGAGCACGACGAACATCGCAACAAATATCCAGCTGTACTGAAGCACATTGGCAACGCCCCACAGCAAAGCAATCACCGGCGAGAACCTGTCAGCGTCTTTTACGGCTACGATCGCTCCGAAGATCAGCATACACAGGACCATCGCCAAGAATGGCACGAACACCCAAAGTCCCCGCATGCGGAAGGTTATCCAGTCCACGATATCGGCTGCCCTCGAAGTCGGTACGCGGCCGGCGGCCTCACCTGTCTGTCCGTTTACGGCAAACTGATACTTCGTACCTCCGAACTCGACTGTCATGAACCATACGGGCAGCAGGCAATACTTGACATTGATCTCATTCAGCCATGTAAAGCTCTTTATCGTCCTGTTCTCGTATTCATCGTACCTCTTGGCGATAAGTTCGAGCTCGGAATCAGAGAACTTGTTGAGCCTTCTGGTTATCCGGTCTGTTATCTCAGAAGGAAGCTGATCGTACTTATCCGCGTAGAAGCCCTGAAGGTATTTGCTCTCGAACCTGACCATCTCACTGTAATCAAAAGGCTCGATGGCTTCCATGAGTTTGTTGGCAACCTTTATCGATGCATCGAACGGAACGCCTTTGACATAGTAGGTTATCGTTGAATCAACTTCAAAGATGGTGGTTGTAATGCCGTCTATCTTCTTTCCCGTTCCCGACACATCGGTATTGACTCCGCAGTCGACAAGCCAGAACGGAACGTACAGGGCCGTCATCTTGGTAAGCCTGCTCTTGGTCTTGAATCCCAGAGGGGTATGCTTCCTGCTTGAGATCCACTTGTTCATGATGCTCTCTGCCTGATCCCTGTCGATCTTGAACGGAACTATGTAATCCGGCTTGAACTCACGGGACAGCCTTCTTGTAATGAGCGCGGGAGACCCGCAGAAAGGACACATGGTAGACATCGTATTCTCATCTGCAACGAGTGCGGCACCGCAGGCATTGCAGACGATCTCATGACGCATCTTATCCGCTTCGGACATGTCAGTATCTCCGACATAGTCATGCTCTTTGCTTATACCGAGAGAACCTCTGAGTTCCATCGTGTCCGGGGAATATACATTACCGCAGTCGCGGCACATCATGGCGCTGAGTTCAGGTTCATAGAAGATGTTCGCACCGCAGCTCGGACACTTTGCAGAGTCGGCCGAGAGCTGCTCAAACTCGCTCTTGTCCTCCCTTCTTCCGAACGGATCAGATCCCTTCTCATTGAAGGGTCTCGCGTTCCACAAAGCCATGTGACATCTCCTTTGCTCTAATCCCTTTAATTATACTAATAAAACGCGCTTATAATAAAGCATTTGTGATAGAATTCAGGTAACTATGAATAAGCTGGCGCAGTTAATCTGGAAAGACGTTACCGGCGAGAACGAATCGAACCGTGTATCTTACATCGTCCGCATCAATGCTATGTTGATGTGTCTGTATTTTATTATCCTGATGGTCGTCTTCAGCGTTTACGGGAAGCTTCCCACTGTCGGCACCTGCGCTCTCTGTCTGGCAACTTACGGTCTGGCTGTATATCTTACATACAAAGATCACAATGCGCTTGCTCTGGCCATCTATTCGACCGTCACCATATTCTGGATGATGAGGTTCGTTATCCAGTGGGGTTGGGAGTGCAGTATCCAGCACTTTGTTTTCGTGCTGCTCCTGCTCGTCTTCGTAGGAACCTATGCCTCCGACAAGATCAAGATCATCCTGAGCATTGCCGTCTTCTGCGTGAGGCTCGCGCTGTATTCATGGCATGTGAACTTCGAACCCTTCGAAGTGATCCCCTACAACATCTCTCTCCTGTTCCAGATCATCAACATCCTGTCCATCTTCTTCTCGATGGTCGTTATCCTCATGATCTTCACCAGGGACAAAATGGCGACTGAAGCCAAGCTGTCACAGTACAACAAGAAGCTCAAGAGGATCTCCGAGATAGATCCTCTCACCAAGCTTCCCAACAGAAGGAGCGTAATCTCAGGTACGATCTCCAACATCATGCGAGGTGTCTGCGAGAATGGTGTCTGCATAGCCATCGGCGATATAGATTTCTTTAAGAACGTCAACGATACTTACGGACATGAAGCAGGCGACGAGGTCCTGAAGCAGCTCGCGGTCCTCTGCCAGGAGTTCATGAAGGACCACGGCATCGCGGCACGCTGGGGCGGAGAGGAGTTCCTTTTCGTGTTCAATAATGAGAACCTGGACGAAGCGGGAATGGCGGCCAATGCCCTGCTGTCGAAGATCAGGAATCTTACAGTCAAGTGGAATGACATCGAGATCAAGGTTACCATGACCATTGGCGTAGCTGACGTCAACACGTTCATAAGCGGCGGTGTCACCGAAGCAGATATAGACGACCGCATCAATGAAGCCGTCGGTGCTGCCGACAAGAAACTCTATTTGGGTAAATCCGGCGGACGCAATAAGGTCGTTGTCTGATCAGACCTTAACGTAAGAATAGACGTCGAGAGTAAGGTTGCCTCTTCCCGACCAGTTCTTCTCCTGGATAGACTGCTCGTCCTTGACGAATTCGTTGTTCGTAAGGACCTTTGCAGCATAGATATTATCTGTAACTACATATGCGATAAGCTTCCTGATGCCTATCTCCTCGGTAAGATACATCTTCATCAGTTCGACCGTGCTCGTGCCGTATCCCTGATTCCAGTATTCCTCATTGAACATGTAGTTCAAAGTGATCCTGCTCTCGGCTTCGTCATAGTCGAACATCTCGGCAAGGCCGATGAGCTTGGTATTGTCACTTACGGGATATACGCCTGCGATGACCCACTTCCTGGACTCAAAATCCCTGCCTCCGAGGTTCTTGATCGCACCTCCGAGTGCCGAGTCGGTCTTCTGGTACAGGAAGGGCGGCATGTATTTATAGACATTGTCATTGCGGCTTATCTCTGCAAGGGCCGGTATATCGGCCTCTTCCATCTTCCTGATCACTACTTTGTCGTTAGACAAAAACGGAAATTCTGCAAACAGTTCCGCCATATCTCATTCTCCCGGCATTATCGCCTGATCAACTCTTTTCCCATCACAGTTCAGAATAACACTAATTCTTTGAACAAGTAAAGAAATTCTGCAAAATCTCACATATGTAATCTGACCGGGAGGCAAAACAAAAGCGGCGTGGAAACCCACACCGCCTCTGTTTATGTTCTAAGTAAGTTTGTTATCAGAACTTGCCTGCCTTAGCAGCTTCCTCAACGGATACTGCAGTAGAAACAGTCATACCAACCATCGGGTTGTTGCCGGCACCGATGAGACCCATCATCTCAACGTGAGCAGGAACAGAAGAAGAACCTGCGAACTGAGCGTCAGAGTGCATACGGCCCATTGTATCTGTCATACCGTAAGAAGCGGGACCTGCAGCCATGTTATCAGGGTGAAGTGTACGGCCTGTACCACCGCCTGATGCAACGGAGAAGTACTTCTTGCCTGCCTCGAGGCGCTCCTTCTTGTATGTACCTGCAACAGGGTGCTGGAATCTTGTCGGGTTGGTGGAGTTACCTGTGATGGAGACGTCAACGTTCTCCTTCCAGAGGATTGCAACACCTTCCTGAACGTCATCTGCACCATAGCAGTTGACCTTTGCTCTCGGAGAATCAGCGTTCTTGGAGTAGCATGTTCTGGACAGTTCCTTGAGATCGCCTGTCTTGTAGTCATACTCAGTCTCAACATATGTGAAGCCGTTGATCCTGGAGATGATCTTTGCAGCGTCCTTGCCGAGACCGTCAAGGATAACTCTGAGGGGCTTCTGTCTAACTCTGTTTGCCTTCTCTGCGATACCGATAGCACCTTCTGCAGCTGCGAAAGACTCGTGGCCTGCGAGGAATGCGAAGCACTCTGTATCTTCTTCGAGGAGCATCTTACCGAGGTTACCGTGACCGAGACCTACCTTACGTCTGTCAGCAACGGAACCGGGAATGCAGAATGCCTGGAGGCCTTCACCGATTGCTGCAGCAGCATCGGAAGCCTTGCGGCAGCCCTTCTTGATAGCGATAGCGGCACCTACTGTGTAAGCCCACTTAGCATTCTCGAAGCAGATGGGCTGGATGTTCTCGATGAGGTGATATACATCAAGTCCTGCGTCCTTTGTGATCTTCTCAGCTTCTTCAATAGAAGAAATTCCATATTCAGCAAGCTTTGCATTAATCTGGGGGATTCTTCTTTCATATGATTCAAACAGCTCTGCCATTTTGATTTACCTCCTATAATTACTGCTTGCGGGGATCGATGAACTTAACAGCATCATCTACACGACCGTACTTACCTGAAGCCTTCTCAAGAGCAGTAGCGGCATCGTCGCCCTTCTTGATGAAGTCCATCATCTTACCGAAGTTAACGAACTTATATCCGATGATCTCATCGTTGTCGTCAAGAGCAAGATCTGTGATGTAACCGTCTGTGAGCTCGAGGTAACGGGGACCCTTGTCGAGTGTACCGTATGTTGTACCTACCATTGAACGAGCGCCCTTACCGAGGTCCTCAAGACCTGCGCCGATCTGGAGTCCGTCCTCGGAGAAAGCACTCTGTGTTCTTCCGTAAACGATCTGGAGGAAGAGCTCTCTCATTGCTGTGTTGATAGCATCGCAAACGAGGTCTGTGTTAAGTGCTTCGAGGATCGTGCGGCCGGGAAGGATCTCAGCTGCCATAGCAGCGGAGTGTGTCATTCCGGAGCATCCGATTGTCTCTACGAGAGCCTCCTGGATGATACCGTCCTTAACGTTGAGGGACAGCTTGCAGCAGCCCTGCTGAGGAGCGCACCAGCCGATACCGTGTGTATAACCGGAAATATCGCTGATCTGCTTAGCGCTTACCCACTTTGCTTCTTCAGGAATCGGTGCAGCGCCGTGATTGCCGGCCTGATTCACTTTGCACATATTCTTGACTTCTGTTGAATAAATCATTATGTTTCTCCTTTCTTAATAAGGAATGCGACCTGAGGGGTCGAATTTCACCGTAGATATTTTAAGTGTTAAGGGGGTATTTTTCAACACAAAATAACTCGAAATAGTGCACGCTAAACAACCTCTGTTGAATTGATACTCATTCTTCTCATATGCTATAATCAAAAATGTTTAAGGGAAAACCATAAGGGATAGATTACAGGGGGATAGTATTATGAAGGTTTTATGCGATTTCTGCGGCAAGCCCATTGATGAGACACTGGCTTCATGCCCTGAATGCGGTGCCGTCAACAAGCACATGCTGCGTTCCGGCAACCAGGTCCCGAAGACGATCGAAGAGCTCCAGGCGTTCATCGCCGAGCACAAGATCCCAGTGGACAAGATGAGGTTCTTCATCGGGATCGATTATCAGCAGCCCAAGGCATTCGGCATCTTCAAGAGGCCTGACAACCAGAACTGCGTCGTCTACAAGAACAAGAGCGACGGCACGCGCGTCATCCGTTACGAAGGTGCAGACGAGGCTTATGCCGTCAACGAGATCTATCAGAAGATGAAGGCAGAGTTCCTTGAGCACAGGCAGGTCATGGACCGCCGCAGCTTCTTTGACGGCGGAGATTACGGCAAGGGACGCCCTTTCGAGCCCTTTACGGATTACCGTAAGCCCGCTCCCCGCCCGCCACAGGAGAAGTTCAAGTATTCCAAGGGCAACAACATCCTTGGCGGCCGTGACGGCAACGCGATGGCGGCGGCTATAGCAGCGCTCCTGTTCCTCGCAGTGGTTCTCGCGTCCTGTCTTACGTCATGCGGTCTGACGATACCTTCAGGCTTCCTTGATTCGATAGATTCGGATTATGTTAACCGTCAGGATCCGGACAGCGGTTACTATGCTTACGGCGACGATTATTACTACTACGATGATGATCGGTGGTACGGCCTGGACGAGGAAGGCTACTGGGCAGAGACCGAAGTTCCCAACGACCTCGGTGACAATTACGACGATTACTTCGAGGCCGAAGACTACGACAACCTGGATGACTACGTCTACTTTGACGAGTACATTCCCGACTACGACAGCTACGATTACAGCTATGACTATGAGTACGACGACTCATGGGGCGACGACAGCTGGGACGATGACGACTGGGATTATTACTACTACGATGCCGGAGACGATTCGGACTATGATTACGATTACGATTACGACTCAGACTACGACTCAGACTACGACTCCGACTATGACGGAGGCTGGGGCGGCGTCATCAGCGGCGGAGGCGGCTGGGATTCAGACTGGTAGGATCTGAACTGTCCTTAAGCATTCTCGGGAGGCATCGGTAATGTCGCACCGCCGAAAGGCATGCAGATGACCGATGCTTCTTTTCCGTAACGGGACATGGCTTCATCAAAGGCTTCCTGCGCGCTGTGCACGGGCTCTAAGAAGATGCTCCTGACAAAGTCGTCATCCATCTCGGATACCAGACAGATCTTCGCATGCTGCAGTACCATCGCGATCGCGGCAGCCTTATGTCCGCCGAGCTGGAAATGTTCGTTTACTCTTGTAATGAGCGACTCTGCCGTAGGCGCAGATGTCAGCCACTCCTCGAAGACCTTGCTTCCGAGGCCTTCGTTGCAGGCACCTATCAGTATGATCGTGCCGCCGTCCTTTACGGCATGCTTGGAATTATCGAGAGCCTTCTGTGTCTGGTAGAGGTTGGCATCCTTAGGAGCTCCTCCCTGCGACACGATAACGATGTCTGCCCTGTCCTTGATGGGCTTCCTGTACATCTTATCGAGATATGCGCATCCCACGCGGTGAGCTTCGGTAACGTCACCTGCAACGCCGTAGACGATGTGCTTGTGTTCATCGAGTACTACATTGACGATGAAGCTCAGGTGGCAGAATGTCTCTGATTCTTCGATATCGGCTCTTACCGGATTGCCGGCAAGCTTACCCGCACACGCGTTCTCATCGACCATCATGCGGTGGTTGGACTGGATGGCATCAGGAGTGGACACGCCCGGCATGAGGGCCTTGGCACCGCCCGAATATCCTGCGAAATAATGGAACTCTATGTTGCCGACGCCGATCCTGAAGTCAGCTTCTGCGACGGACCTTGTGATGTCCACGGGAGTTCCCCTGCTCGTATCGCCCATATGGATGCAGTCCTCGGGCTCGCTGTCGACGCACTCGACCTGCTCATAGACCCACTCTCCCACGAGGTGCTTCTTCTCGTCTTCGGTGTGATGTCTGTGGGAACCCAGCGCGAAAACGACCTTTATGTCCTCCGCGCGGCATCCGGCCTTGAACAGTCTCTTCAGGATGGAAGGGATTACATCGAAGCTCGGGATGGGTCTCGAGATGTCACTGGTGATGATCGCGATCTTCTGACCGGGCTTAACGATATTCTCGAGCTTATCGGATCCTATCGGGTTATCGAGAGCATACTCGACCGCATCCGGGCCTGTTCTCTCGTGTTCGAGCGGATTGCTCATGAGGATCTCCTGAAGGTTCTCTTCAGGGATATCAACATTCTGCGTGCCTTTTCCGTAACCAAATTCAACGATCATAATTGCACCTGTATATAAGTAGTTTTTTTACCCAATAATTATAACTCGCATTAATGGTCTCGGATTTATCGTTTTATGACCTTCAAATTTGTCGTTACTTTTCGTTAACAATTTTTCCTTTTTGTATTATTTGTTTACATTTTGTTAAAAATATTTTTTGGATTAATTTCAGATTTTTGAGGTATCAAGTCCGCAAACGCCCAAATATCAACGTCTCGGAGATTTCTTCACAATTGTGAAAATTTGCCGAAAAATATTGAACAAATGTGAACTATATGTTATTATTCCATTATCAGTTAACAAATTCTTCATCAGGAGGGAAGGACAATGACAAAGATTAGCAAGTCACGCAAGGGTTTAACTCTTATAGAGATGGTTCTTACAATGGCGATCATAGTTATCCTCGCGAGCATCGTAATGCTTGGCGTAGGTTTTTATCTTGATGCAGCTAACGTTGCAGCAGCTGATGTCAATGAGCACAACGAGTCTGTTGAGGCAGTTAAGGAAGACGTCCTCGACGATAAGCTCGATCTGGAGTAATTACTCATTATCAATTTCACGAGAGGGGTGAGCTGTATGAGAAGACTTAATAAATCGCGTAAAGGTTTTACACTGGTTGAGATGGTTCTGGTCATTGCGATCATTGTTATACTGGCTGCCGTCCTCCTGCTCGGTATCGGCACATATCTTAATGCTGCCAATGCTGCTGCGGATTCCGTTACATCTCACAATGACTCCGTGAACTATATTACAAACGAGATAATAGCTAAGTCAGGAATGTAATTGATTAATTACCGGTCAAGACGATCGGACGCCTCCGGCGGAATATGGAAAATGCCCGCGTGAATAACCGCGGGCATTAATCATTTTAAAGTTTCCCGAAGGGTCTTCCCTACTCCAGGCCGAATCCCTCCATCTGTTCCATCTGTTCCATCTGCTCTGCTTCAATGCTCTCGTAGATCTCCTGATATTCGGGAGAATTGATCAGAGTTGCAACGAACATAATCATGCCGGTGAAGAACATGACCCCGCAAAGCACTCCCGCAACAATATATCTTGTGAAGTTATGAAGCTTCTTGCCGGGATTAAGAAGATGTATCGCACCTGCGATAAGTATGGGGCTTAAACACCCTACAATAAGGAAAGCACCGATCACCATGAGACCGGACTCTGCCAGCGTCTGAACAGCTTCTGTGGTCTCAACGGATTCCACCTGCTCCGTCGCGCTCGAGAACAGGACCATGCTTGTCGAGAACGCATTGTTTATGAAGTGTATGATCATGGCCAGGACCATGTTATTGCGCTTGACGACAACATAAGCAAGGGCAGCGCCAAGGAGCGACGTCGTGCCGAACCTTACGGGATCAAGATGGAGTATTCCGAAGAATATGCCTATTATCAGGACTATGACCCAGTCATGCTTCAAAGACCTGAAGTATGACAGAGCCACTCCTCTCTGGAGCGCCTCTTCGCAGACGGGCGGCAGGATCGCGACCGTGATGAATGTCAGTAGCGCAGTCTCGCTGGTCATTACTTCATTGAGTCCTGTAGCCGTATTGACGAAGTTATCGGGAAGAATGAGCATCATTATCATGACGGACAGCATACTGAGCGGCAGGACTCCGAGCCAGAGCATGACGGTTCCTATTACATCCCTTACCGTCGGGACTTTGACCGGGAATACTTCCTTAAGCGGTGTCTTCTTGGCAAGAGTCCAGATCACGGCAAGTGCCAGGAACATCAATTCAGTAATCACTACTCCCCACAAACCCAGATAATACTGTATGAAGCTTCCCGGGAACAGCAGCATTCCCACTGCAATGACCTGGAAGATCACGCCTTTCCACGGCTGCCATTTTGCTTGAGTTGATAACTTTTCCATGATATATCCCCCCTGTGTATGGAAAATACAACAGAGGGGACATATTGTCAAACTATCTTAATCTATCCGAATATCAACTTAATCAGCAAAGCATGCAGTATAGAAATATGAGTAATCCGGTTCAGACTCTGTCGCAGTGCTAATAACAAATATATACATTCCGGCTTCATCCATGCTCTCACACGATACCGTGCAGTTGCCTTCCGAATCCATTGTGACCGGGATAACTTCCGCATAGAATTCAGAGTCGATGGGGTTCTGATTTGCATCAGGGTCTTCATCGTTAGCCAGAGGATACTTATAGATATGAGCATACAGATCAGCGTTCTGATCCTGGCAGTTGAATTCAAGTGTGAGCTCATCGCCGATATCGTAGATTGCCAGACCTGAAGAGATCTCCGCACCGCTCCAGTTGATGCTGTTGATGCCGAGTGAATAGTCGACGATAAAATACTGATCAAAGCCGTTCAGAGCATCGGGAAGATCGGCAGCTGCAGTAGTCTGTACAGGATCAGGCTCATTACTTGTCGTAGGATCCGGAACGACAACATCATCTGTCGGTTCGGGTTCTGTCTCTACTATAACGCCTGAATCGTCGATATCGATATCGAGATCATCTTCATCATCGCCTTCGCTCCAGGTTACGACTGCAGTAGCGCCGTCCTCACACTCGAGTTCCCAGGTATAATCGCCGTCATCTTCGTCATCGTCGGTGATCTCCCAGTCGCCGTCTCCGTCATACTCGGCTTCAACAGCCTTGATGATGGATCTGTCAGAAGGCGGATCGATGTCCTTGTCCTTATCCTTTTTCTTCTTGCCGCCTATTCCGAGGATCGAGCATCCTGCTGATGCAAAACAGAGCACCAGGACCATCATCATCGCAAGTACACTCTTCTTTTTCATGTCAAAACTCCTTTTGTAAAACACAGTTAGTATTGTGTCGATACTTTCAATAAACACATAATAGTATTATCTCGCTACTATGTCAACAGTAATTTTGGAATTCCGCTGAAAATCTTCTTACCACTCGCCCAGGTAAGTCCAGTTCGATGCATCCGTCATATCGCCGCCTGATACGCTGTACCAGTTGCCGGGCAGATATGCATAACCGTTGTTCACTCCGATATCCCAATCTTCGGAATTGATTACGATCTGGTCCCCGTTCTTATAATCAGTACTGAAAGGCACCCCGGTGAACGGATTGCAGGGATCTTCGATTATGTCTTTGCTGGCAAGGTACGGAGTGTCCGCATTGGTCATGAACTCATCAGAAGTTACGAAGTCTCCCGTCTGACCGAAGTCCTTATACATAAGGATCGGTGAGAACTGTTCGATATCGAGGCCGTTAAGATCCTCTCCCGTCAGCCATGCTTCAAAGTTGCCGAGTCCGTTGCCGTGGTCGGAAACGATTATTATCCTTGTATTGTCGTATACGCCGTTCTCCTGCAGATACACAAGCCACTTTCCTATCTGGATGAGGGCAGCGGCATTGGACTGATAACCGGAATACTGGTAATACTCTTCAGCAATGAACAAGTTGCCGTTACACATGAATCTCCAGGCATTCTCGCTATCGTACTGAGTATTGTCGACATGCATTGAAGGCTCCATGGCAGGTTCGAGGAGCATCATCGGGTCATGCGGAGTCTTGTTGGTGAACATAACAAAGTTGCAGCTGTCATCGTCCGTTATCTCGGTGAGTTCCGGCATCGCGCCGAGCGCATAGTACTCGCTCATGAACGGATAGAGATAACCGTCAGCTATTGAATTGCCGCCGATCTGCTGCGTGATGTCGGACAGATCCAGAACGGAATTATACTTGCCGAAGTCATACATGAGAGGCTGGAACATCCACGGTGAAGCCTTGAACAGTCCGTAACAGAAGAGGTTCCTGGTCATCATGGTAAAATACATCTCATTATAGGTATCTTTGTAAGGGTTGAAGTAATTGCCGGTGTTATACGCGGTAACGCCTTCCATGTCGTCGAAGAGCGAACAGTCCGGGATCCACTGGTAATTGGCATAGGTCGGGTTTACCACGGTCACGTCGTAGCCGTTCCCGGCAAACAGCGCAGGCATTACCTTCAACGCCTCGTTGTGCTTCTCGGGGAGAGTCATGTCGGAACGCTCGTTGAGCATTGCCGGTGTATACTCGGCTCCTCCGTATACCGCAGGCATTCCGAAATTCGTATAAGGACCGTATGTCAGCGTATTGCTGTAATATGTGAATCCGGCAAACTGTTCCGCGAGTTCGGGGTGTTCCTGGAATATGTACGGTACCATCGCGCCGACTTCCTTATCCAGCACCAGGACATATACGTTCGTACCGTTCTTCGACAATGTCCAGGGCGTGATATCAGAGACTCCGTCGACATTGATAAGTGAATACTCTTCGTTATAACTGAGATATGTACGGTAGCCTTCATCGATCTTCACACAGTTCGCCACAGACAGGCCGGACACTGCAATAACGCCTGCAAACAGGATGCTCTGAACGATCTTCGGCACCTTCTTATACGCGAAGACCACCGCGAAAGGCACCGCGCACGCCGCCAGAAGATTGATCATCATCCCCGCCATGTCATAAGTGGGATTCTTATCGTACTGCAGCATGCTCGACATGAGGCCCAGGTTCGCATCGAAAACAAAAAAGTTCACCGCAGCACCCACGGCCAGGCAGAGCATCACATAGGTAAAATACTTCTTTACTTCTTTCGAGGTGAGCACGAAAAACACTCCGCACCACAGGACAAAGAGTCCCACTGCGAGAAGCGCGCTCTGGATGACGAGATCGTTCGGCGAGAACAGAATACTCGTGTTGATGAACTCCTCGGATGAGACCGTTATGACGCCGGAAGGAATATAAAGACCTGTAAGCAGCGACAGGAATGCCGCAGAAGCAAAGAACACCGCAGTATGCTTCTTTGTGTCGTCCTTTGCCTTGCCGGCTGCCTTCTTCGGCTGCGGCCTGCTGATCTTCTCCGTTACCAGGTTCTTAACAAGCGAGAATACGTTGTTGAGAGTCCAATAGAATACAAGACCTGACGGTGAATTGTAGAGCAGTACGAGGAACACTGCCGCGATAAGGAAGGTCTGCACCTTCGTCTTCACCGGCAGTCCTTTTGTATAGATGAGTCCCGATATGACATTGATGAGAGTCATCAGGATGGGAAGCACGTTGATCGTGACCGCGCCTGCAGCGATAAGGCCGTCCGGTGCGCCTAGGTCCTTCAGAGGACCGAAGGTAAATCCCTTCAATACTTCAAGATTGGACAGGAACGAATAAGCCGCCAGGAAGAACGGGATCTGCAGTATTACGGGCAGAAGGCTCTTCAGCGTATAGAGCGGGCTGTAGTTATTCTGACGGTAGTATGTCTGAAGGATCATGAATCTCTCATCGCCCTTGAATACCTTCCTGATGTGGGCGACGGTGCCGCTCATCTTCTCTTCGAGGTTACGCTCCTCCTTCTGTATGACATCCGCCTTGTGATAGATCGGAAGGACCAGAAGGTTCATCGCCAGGCTCAGGACAATGATGCACAGTCCCGGGTTATTCAGACCGCGGTTCGCGAATACGAATATGACCTCAAATATAAGAACCAGAGGTTTTATTATGAGCGTATACAGTATTGTGGCGAGATCCATGTAAATTTGTGAGATTCCTTAATAAAAATACCTTACAAAAGTATAGCACACGGAGTATAATCCCGATAGAAAATTCTAATCGACGCTGCCACGGCGTCTCAAAGGAGGTGATTTTTAATGTTACGAAGCGATTCAGACAATCCCCGATCGCGACAACGCGCATTAGAAACACACCTTAAGGAGAGACGCTATGGAAGAATTAGCATCCGTAAAGGCGGAGATCTTAGAGCTTCTTAAGCAGAAGCAGTATGTAACCCTCCGCAACCGGCTTTCTGAGATGATGGAAGCCGATATCGCATCGATTATGGACTCGATGGAGGACGAAGACAGCCTCAAGCTGTTCCGTATCCTGCCGAAGACAATGGCAGCGGACGTTTTCGCCGAGCTCGAAGTCGATGATCAGAAGTACATCATCATGTCCCTGTCCAAGACAGAGTCCGCGAACGTCATCAACAACCTGATGGCGGATGATGCTACAGACTTCCTGGAAGAGATGCCTGCCAATGTCGTAAAGCAGATCCTTGCCAATGCGAGCGCAGAGCAGCGTGCCGACATCAACCACCTCTTAAGATACCCCGAAGACTCCGCAGGATCCGTCATGACGGTCGAGTACGTCGACCTCAAGAGAGACATGACCGTAGCGGATGCGATCCTGAGGATCAGGGAGATCGGCCTGGATTCCGAGACCACCAACGTATGTTACGTGCTCGATCCCAAGAGACTCCTCGTAGGCACCGTTGCCCTGAGGTATCTCCTCATCAAGCAGCCGACCGAAGTCATCGGCGACATCATGAACGAGAACGTCATCTCCATCAAGACGATGGACGACCAGGAGGAAGCTGCCAGAGCCTTCCAGAAATACGACTTTACCGCGATGCCTGTCGTCGATAACGAGAACCGAATGGTCGGTATCATCACGGTCGACGACGTTATCGACATCATGGAAGAAGAGGCCACGGAGGATATCGAGAAGATGGCTGCTATCATCCCTTCCGATACCGATAAGTCGTACCTCCGTACAGGCGTTTTCGAGACATTCAAGAAGAGGATGCCGTGGCTTCTGTTCCTCATGATCTCCGCGACGTTTACGGGTGCGATCATCACGCATTTCGAGAGCGCCCTCGCGAGCTATGTCCTTCTTACCGCATACATACCGATGCTGATGGATACCGGCGGTAATGCGGGTTCCCAGGCAAGCGTATCCGTCATCCGTTCCCTGTCCCTTCAGGAGGTCAGGTTCAGAGATTTCTTCAAGGTCCTCTGGAAAGAGATAAGGGTCGCAGTCATCTGCGGCGTTACGCTCTCATCTGCGAATTTCATCAAGCTCATGCTGATAGACAAGCTCCCGATGAACATCGCGCTCATAATCTGCGTCACGCTCGTACTGGTAGTCATCTTCGCCAAATCGATCGGCTCCACCCTGCCGCTCATCGCCGCAACGATCAAGCTGGACCCTGCCGTAATGGCGAGCCCTCTCATCACTACAATTGTTGATGCTGTATCGCTGCTGATCTATTTCTCGCTGATAACGAACTTACTTCAGATCGCCGTCTGACGGTATATCTTCAGGCTTAATAACAGAAGGCCCGGCCTGGGACGAGAGTTCTTCGTCCTGGGCCTTTTCCATCTCCTTGATACCCTTCATGATGCCGCCCTTCGTATCCTTCGCGAAAGCGACCACAAGGATAGACAGGAGCAGGCCGAAGTAGAACGTCAGCATCCTCCAGATGAGCATCGCAGAAGACGCCGTTGCCTGCCCGAGGAACCCGAACAGCAGCATGAAGCTTGCCTCGCTTCCGCCGGACGCGCCGGGGATCGGCATGAAGGTATTGAACAGGCTGATGGCAGCAGCCAGAGACAGGAAGTTCGGGTAATTGGACGCCGTGATCGGCACCTTGAGAGACAGCGCCGCGAAGAACGGCACCGAATAAAGGAGCGTGAGCTTCAGTGCGTGGCAGAGGCAGACCTTGGCGAACAGAGACTTCCTCGAGAACAGGATGGAAGATACGTTCCTGAATTCCTCGAAGGCCTTGGTGACCGACTTGGAAGTCTTGTCGTAGTCCTTGACGAGGTGGATCTTCTCCAGGAACTTAAGGCAGCTTACCGTAAGGAAAGTGTGTACTTTCTTGAGCTTGGTCGCGAGGAAGAATCCGCCCGTGATGACTACGTTTACGATGAAACCGACGACGGCTATGACGGTCGTCTGCTGATTGGCAAAGATGACGTGGTGGTTGCAGAGCATCGCGACAGTCGCATAGATGATGATGACTATCTGGTATGTGACGAAGCACATCGCGAGGATCCCCGATCCGATGCCTGCGGGTACGCCCTGGTTGTGGAAGACGTAGACCTGCGCGAACTGTCCGCCCGTCGAAGAAGGCGTGAGGTCCGAGAACAGCACGCCGGTCATGTTAGTAACGAACGACTGCTTATAGCTGATGCGGTACTTGAGGTCCTTGCAGATGATGAACAGTATCAGCGCATCGATCATGTAATAGCAGATCATCAGCCCGGCCATTATCAGGATGAACCTCTTGTCTGATGTTACCAGCGCATCTAAGAAGGCCTCCCCTTCTGATCCTACCGACAGGAACAGCGAGAGCGCCCCGATCGCGAGGATTATCAGGAAATTCAGTATGTATTTGCCTGCAGTCTTAAGTCTTTCCATATATACCGTCAATTGAACTTATAGAGCTTCTGTACGATCCTGTAGCCTCCGACGGACATCTTCCTGCCTAACTTGCCCGGCAGCGTCATCCATCCGCCCATGAAGCTTCCCTTGATCTTCTTGTATGCCCTGGGATCTCTGAGCTCCAGATACTTCCAGAGGTCATCCAGCTTCTTAAGGTGCTCGTCGGTTCCTCCGATGAGAAGGATCGACGTCGTGGCGCAGTACATCAGTGTCAGATACGAGAGCATGTACTTGTTAAGCTTTGGTCCCAATGCGGACGCATCCTGCGATGCATATACATCCGTCATTATCTTGTCGACCCTAATCTGCTGGTCGATGTTCCTGAGCTGCGCCTCTTCACTGACGGACTGTCCCTCGCGGCCGATGTAATACCTGTATAGAGCTTCGTCTATGTAATACATGGTCTTAACATTCGGCAGCGGCTGATAAGCGTAGATGTTGTCGCAGTAGAATGTATGCTCGGGAAGCTTCAGGCCCGACTCGAGCAATACATCCCTTCTGTAGATGATGTTATGCATCATGATGTACTGGGATGTGACCTTCTTAACGTCATCCCAACCGAAGACCTCACCGACGGGCAGGGACTTCGTAAGGCGCATGACCTTCTTGTTCTGCTCCTTCACCCCGACCTTGTCGAAAACAAAATCCGCGAGGACCAGGTCCACCCTGGTATCATTTTCCACAAAGCCTTTGAGCAGGCCTATTATCTTGAGCAGAACTTCTGTATCTGCCCAGTCATCGGAATCTATGTTCTTGAAGTAGATGCCGGTCGCCTCACTGATGCCCTTATTGACCGCGCCGCCGTGGCCTGCGTTCTCCTGGTGAATCGCACGGACTATGCCGGGGTTCTTTGCCTCGTAGTCTCTCGCGATCTCCAGTGTATTATCCTTCGCAGATCCGTCGTCCACGATAAGTATCTCGATATCGTCTCCTGCGGGCAGGAGCGACTCGATGCACTTGCTCATATATTCAGCCGAGTTATAGCAAGGTATTGCTACAGAAAGTATCTTCATCGTAAGAAGTCCTATTACTCCTATTCAGAATAAATCCTTGTAATTCTAACATTAAAAATAATAAAAGCCAAAAGAAGCGCCGGACTTACATCCGGCGCCCCTGCTGTCTGGGTTTTTGTATTTTATTACTGTGCTTCGTAAACGAGGCCGTCATCAAGAAGTCCGCAGTCGTCGAGCCAGTCAACGAAGTCTTCTGCCGAGATGCCGTAGCTGTCGCACATGTCGAGAACATCAATGAGCGAGCTGTCTGCATCTGCGTCTTCGAAAGCGTCCTTAAGATCGTCGAGGTCCTCTGCATCCCTGATATCATCAACAAGATCTTCGTCGATATAACCTACGAGATTACCCTTCTCGAAGTAAAGGATGGTATCGTTGTCGAGCTTTACGGATGTCTTTGCCGCTCCGAATCCTGCCGTTACCTTGTAGTCGCCTTCTACTGTCTCATTCTCGAGGTCGCCTGCGAAAGTATCGATCGAAGCAAGAATGCTCTCCTCGCAGTATTCATCCATCGAAGAGTAACCCATCTCGCTGAGGAACTCATCTTCCGTATATCCGTACATCTCGATCTGGTCTAAGATCTCTTCCTTCAGTACGGGCACGAGGTTATCCATGACATAATCCGTGTATGAATCAACATATGAATCGTAGTCGATGGTAAGTGTGTACTCGCCGTCATCGAGCTCTAATTCATACAGGACTGTCACTTCGCCTTCGAAGTCATCCGCATCGATATCGATGCCCTGATCGCCTAATGAAGTCTCGAACGCTGACTTCATGATGGGCGTGAGGTCCAATTCTGCAACGTACTCTCCGTCCACATCGGGCTTGCTGAGCATGCAGCCTGTAGAAGATGCTGCAAATGCCGTCATGATTGCTGTTGCAAGTAAAACTGATACGATCTTTTTCATATTTTTGTCTCCTATTCCGGAGCCATCACCCGGGCTCCGTGAACAATATAACACTATCGCTCCGGAAATGTTAGTAGTAATTGTATACTAATTGTAAACTTTCTTGTTATCGCCCTGCTGTGATGTTATATTTGTTTCTATCATTACTATATTGGAGGGTAGATTATGGCAGTCATCTGGTGGGGCACACACATTTTCAATTCAAACAAGGGATTTCACGGCGAGAAGGTTGCATGTCCCGATTGCGGCAGGGTCTATGCTCCTGCATATGTTAAGAGCAACTTCTGGTTCCACATTGAGTTCATACCTCTTATTCCCTATAAGTCGATGTACCGTAAGTTCTGCCCTGTATGCGGCTACGGCGTCCAGATGAAGGGCAAGGAAGGCAAGGCGGAGCTCAAGGAGAAGCCCGAGGTAACGGATCAGGCTTTCGAGCCCTATGTAAACCACAATCTTGCAGACAAGCCCAAGGGGATCCTGAAGACAGACAACAGCTACGAGTTCCATGTCAAGGATCTGAACTCAGGCGAGGACATCTGCGTTGCAAAGAACCTTACCAAGGAAGAAGTAAAGAAGATAAAGAAGGGCAGAGCTTATAAGAAGCTCCCCATCAATAAGGTATAAAGAGGATTCTTTATGAAGACAGAGACAGTAAAGATATTTTCTACCGGAGAAGGAAGAGACAAGGCTTTGGAACTCACGGAGAAGACCGGCGCTTTCTGCGGTCTCGACGGTAAGTCCGCACTCCGCCTCCGTCTGCTCTCGGAAGAGCTCATAGAACTCATCCGCCCCTTCGAAGGCGACCTTCAGGGCGATTTCTGGATGGAAGCAGAAGACAGGAACGTCGAGATACACCTCAAGGCCGAGGTCCCCATGGATCTTAAGACCAGGAGCGAACTTCTCGCAGTCTCCTCTTCCGGCAAGAATGCCGCAGCCAAGGGCATCATCGGCAAGATTCGCGAGATGATCGCAGTGGCAACTCTCCCCGACGATCCCGAGACAAGGGTCATGGCTGATCAGGCATTGGGCCTCATCGCTCTCGGAAGCCAGGTCGGCTCACACTACGGCGGATCAGAAGCTTATTCCTGGTCGATGTCCGGCTATGTGACCGGCATCAACACGAGCATCGCCGATCTCGACGTAAAGCAGGAGGCTCAGGACGAGCTCGAGCGCTCCATCGTTGCCAACCTCGCTGACGAAGTCAAGGTCAACATCGTTAATTCCGTTGTAGAGGTCATTATATATAAGGCTTTCGGCTGATCAACGGACAAATGAGCAATTACAAAGGCTGCCTCATACGCTGAGACAGCCTTTATTCTTGCTTTGATAACCCCTCTTCCCGGCGTGTGAGTAAAATGTGACTATCAAGGCGCCGTTTACTCACATATTCTGCATTTTTTGGCCAATGTGAGTTTTTTGTGAGTAAAACAGCTCCCGTCACTCACATTCCGGTCACAGGCCCGCCGAACCGTCGGAACAAGCATCACCCGACGTTCTGCGTCATGGAAGTAAAGCAGATCACGTAGCCGCTCTCTTCCCTTCTGATGACTTTCGCGTAAATGCACTCATCATCCTGGCGCAGCATTATGTTCTGTCTCTCGGCAAGTTCGGGCTCGGCCTCGAGAACTGCATATCTACCGTCAGCCGACAGCCTGGTGACCTTACCGGTATAGCCGGTCGCCCCGACCTTCTTCTCTTCGAGGACATAGAATCTGTATTCGTTATCGCAGGACTGCTCTTTCCACTCGATATTCCTGCTGCCCGCTTCGCCCGTCAGGTTATCACCGATGCCTTCAATCTCATAATATCTGAGTTCCTCGGGCGCGCCCTTGGGCAGGAATGCGCCTTCGGTTATGACGGTAAGCTTCTCGGTGAGTCTGTGCGCCGTATTCTCCGTGATGAAGATCTGGCCTCCGACCGTGAGGCTCTCCAAGCGGCCCGTAATGTTGACCGCCGAACCCATGCAGCCGTACTTCATCTTCTTCTCGGAGCCTATGTTGCCGACAACGACATCGCCCGTATTGATGCCGATGCCCATCTGGAGTTCGGGGTAGCCGTTAGCCTTGTTCCACTCGTTGACCGCAGGCATCGCCTTCTGCATCTCGACGGCGCAGTTGACCGCACACGACGCATGGTCCTCAAGATCCTTCGGCGCACCGAAAACCGTAAATATCCCGTCTCCCAGGAACTCGATGACGGTGCCGTGATACTTCTGTATGCACACCACCATCGCCTCGAAATACCTGTTCAGCACCTTGATGAGCTCTTCTGCATTAAGCTTGGAACTCAGCGCGGTGAATCCCCTGAGGTCGCTCATCAGTATGGTGACGTTCTTCGTCTGGCCGCCACTCTTCTGCCCTTCTGCCGTCGTAAGTGCATAATCGGCAATGTCAGGCGATGTATACCTGACAAGTGCCGAATTGACTTTGAACAGCTGGGTAAGATTCGTTATGACTACGAGATACACGACCTGGTCGTTGTTGTAGCAGGTCATCCTTACATGAAGATTGCTGACGACGCCTTCGTTGTTCACGTAATCGACGATCGCCTCATGCGTGTCGACCTTGTTGGTGACCGAATCGATGAAGAGCTGGATAAGGTCGTCGTTGCCCTCGACAAAGGGAACGGCTTTCCAGATCTTCAGGCTGGCATCCGCGGGTATCTCAAAAAGCTTCTGCGCCGCCGGGTTGGCATAGAGCACCTCACCCGACGACGAGATTATGCATACTGAATCTTCGGTATTGGTAAAGAAGTATTGTGCCTGTTCAGGACTGATCATGCGCCGGCTGAATCAGAGATCTCCTTACATGTATTGAAGTAATCATATGTAAGGCTTCTCAGACGGTAAGACAGATGTCTCATGATCATCTCGATCTTGACAGGGCATGTCTCGAAGAGTCCCGAGAGATCCTCTGCACGTATGACTTCAACATATGTGTCATCAGACTCGGATACTGCCGTAGCGCTTCTTGCATCATCGGAGATCATTCCCATCTCACCGAAGCAGGCAACCGGGAACAGCTGTGTGAGCTTGACCTGATCTGCCGAACCGTAATTGGTGTAGATGCCGACGTTGCCGCCGTGGAGGATATACATGTACTTGCCGACTTCGCCCTGCTTGAAGATAACGGTGCCCTTCTTGTAAGACTCGATGTCACCCTTATCCTGGCCTACCTTCTCGGCAGCTTCGCGGAGTGCTTCAGCGCTCGGCTTGTCGATGGCCTTCTTGCTTGCCTTGAACCAGTTAAGATGCTTGGCGATTGCAGCTGCAAACGAAGACTTGTCAGCAGAAGGATCCTTCATGCCTGCGAGGACCTGCTTTGCTTCATCGTAATCAGCTGTCAGTTCCTTAAGTCTGTTGCCGAGGCACATCATGATGTCGATGATCTTCTCGGGATACTGTGCAAAATATTCCTTGAGCTCATCCGCCTCAATCTCGATTACCTTGGCGCCCTCTCCTGCAACGACCGTAGTGCTGCGCGGATAGGATTCTATTACCGCCATCTCTCCGAAATACTTTCCCGGAACCAGCTCGGTAAGCTTGACCTGATCTACTTCACCGTAGTTCAGATAGACCTGCGCACTGCCTTCCAGAAGCTGGAAGAAGCTGTTGCCGATATCGCCTTCTTTGATGATGATCTCGCCGCCTGCAAATGTCTTCTCGATAGTACTCATACTGTGCCCCTTTCTGTGTTTCGGAATGATGATAAATGCCTCAAAACTGTTTTACATTTATATATAAACGATTGTATTTTCATTCCGGTGCTTTGTCAATTATTAAGCCCTTAAAAGCATAATAAAACAAGCCCTTCAGACATATCTTTGCCGTTCATTTACACATTAGTTGCAAACAGATAATACATAGCCGTAATCACAAAAATCTAATGCTGTATAATGCAGTTAAAAGTAAGGAAAGGAGCTTGTCGCCTATGGCCAGAACGCAGCTTGCCGAATTCATTGCAAATGACATCGAGAAGCAAAAGGGTGTATCGATACCCGTTCACGCGAGCCTTCTGGAGAGACTGCTCATCAAGAAGACGGCCTGCTCCAATCTGCATGCCAACGCCGAAGACGAATTCTCGATAGAGTCAGTGGGCCCGAGCTACCGCATCATAAGCGAGTATGAGACCAAGTTCCGTGAAGCGCTCAGGATGGAACGAGATCCTTTCGATGATCCCCTGATGGTGGAGAAGCTCCGTCCCCACGGATACCTGCTCCTGAACGGCCATCACAGATGGGCTGCAGCCATGCGCTGTCAGATCAAGAGAGTCCCGATCAAGATAATCAACTGTGCGACCGAGTCAGACATCAAGACCATCCTCGAGAAGTCGCAGCACGACAAGCGCGTCGCGATAGACCTGGACGAAGTCATCTTCAGGGATCCCGATTACAAGTATCTCGAGAAGAAGGCTTTCAACTTCCCGATGAGCCTCAGGTTCAAGCAGAGGATCAGGCTCGGCATCCCCGCCCTGTTCTACTACCTGGTCAAGCACGGTTATGACATCTGGGTATATGCCGCAGACTTCTATTCCATAGACGACATCCAGAAGTTCTTCAAGGCATATTCCGTGCACGTCGACGGCATCATCACGGGCGTCGGCAAGCTCGAGCAGTATCACTCCGACAGCGAGAAGAGGATGAGAGAGCTCATCAACAACAAATATCAGATGACGCTTCACATCGACAACGAGACGATACTGGAGACTCATAACAACACTAAGGACTTCGAAGAGCATGCGATAGAGTCCGGCGAAGAAGACTGGGCAAAGAAGACTATCGCCATCATAGAGGAGATCGAGAACCGTGCCGGTAAGAGATGAACATGAGAAGATGCGCGTCTCGTTCGATCTGGACGAAGTACTGTTCGTGAATCCGAAGACTCACAAGATCGAGCCTGAGCTGCCCTTCCCTCTCCGCAACATCTACAAGGAGAGATTAAGGCTCGGAGCGCCCGAGCTCATCAACAAGCTCCAGGAGATGGGATATGAGGTCTGGGTATATACCTCATCGTTCCGCTCGGAGAGATACATCAAGGGTCTCTTCCGCCACTACGGCATTAAGTTCGACGGCATAGTCAACGGCACCAGGCACCTGAAGGAAGTACAGCAGGGACACTCGCAGATCCTTCCCCAGAAGGTCCCGAACAAATACAGGATCTCGCTTCACATAGACGACGAGGCGGTGATCTGTTCATACGGAAGAGAATACGGCTTCGATGCGTACCAGCTTGACGCGCAGGATGACGAATGGAAAGAGAAGGTCATCGCCAAGGCCGAGGAAGTCAAGCGCAAGTGGGAGCGCAGAAGAAAGGCCCATATGAACTGAGAGGAAGACTATGACTGATATCAAGAACAACCCCGCGATGGACCCCTCCGGATTCGTACTGCTGTCCGACTACGTGCCGCACGTGATCCAGGAGATCAGGTACTACTCCACATATAATTTCATCGGCGAGCGCATAGACGGATACGAGGAGCCGTGCGCCATCCTTACCGTCGAAGCCGCCAGGGCAATGAAGGCCGTGAGCAACGAGCTCTTCGTGCAGGGTTACCGCGCGAAAGTCTTTGACGCTTACCGTCCCGCGTGCGCCGTAAGACACTTCGTACTGTGGGGGATCGAGGACCAGGACATCAGGATGAAGCCCTACTTCTACCCTGACCTCGAGAAGCAGGAACTCTTTGCCAAGGGATACATCGCCAAGCTGTCGTCGCACAGCAGAGGGAGCACGATAGATCTGACGCTGCTCGACATGAAGACAGGCAGGGAGGTCGACATGGGCAGCCCGTTCGACCTTTTCGATGAGAAGTCGCACCCGGATAATAGGGATATCACGGACGAGCAGTATGAGAACAGGATGATCCTGCAGAATGTCATGGTCCGTAACGGCTTCAAGCCGATAGACTGTGAGTGGTGGCATTTCACGCTGGAGAACGAGCCCTATCCGGAGACATACTTTGAGTTCCCGGTATCTTCAAGATATCTGAGAAGATAAAGGGGATGCTGGATCTATGATATCGTTCTTTGTTGCACTTGCAGTATTGGTGGTCGGTTATCTTACTTACGGCAAACTGACGGAGAAGGTTTTCGGGCCGGATGACAGGACAACGCCTGCCGTCGCGATCAACGACGGTGTGGACTGCGTGCCGATCAAGACGTGGAAAGCCCTCCTGATACAGCTCCTGAACATCGCGGGAACCGGTCCCATCTTCGGCGCTCTCATGGGTGCGTGTTTCGGTCCGGTCGTATTCCTCTGGATAGTCTTGGGATCCATACTGGGCGGCGCCGTGCACGACTTCATGTGCGGCATGATATCCGAGCGTCACAACGGTGCTTCCATCGCGGAGCTCTCCGGCATCTACATGGGCAAGGGCGCACTGTATGTCATGCGTGTCTTCTCGATCCTCCTGCTCCTTCTCACCGGAACGGTCTTTGTCACCAGCCCCGCATCGCTCATCTCGAGCCTTACGCCCGAGGGTCTCGGCAACACCTTCTGGATAGTCGTAATACTCATCTACTATGTCCTCGCGACGCTCCTTCCAATCGATAAGATCATCGGAAAGCTCTATCCGGTATTCGGCGTGATACTCATCATAATGGCAGTCTCGATCGCAGGCGGCATCATCTTCCTGCCGCAGTACAATATCCCCGAGATCGCCCTTACGAATCTTCATCCCGAAGGACTTCCCGTGTGGCCGTTCATGTTCATCACGGTCGCCTGCGGTGCCATCTCGGGCTTCCACGCGACACAGTCTCCGATGATGGCAAAGTGCATCACGTCCGAGCGCGAAGGCCGCAAGGTATTCTACGGCGCCATGATCATCGAATCCGTCATCGCTCTTATCTGGGCAGCGGCGGGAGTTGCTTTCTACGGCAGCACGCAGATGCTGTCTGAAGCTCTCACGGCATCGGGCCAGTCCGGAGTCGTCTACGAGATAAGCCAGACGATGCTCGGCAGCGTAGGCGGCATCCTCGCCATCATCGGCGTCGTGGTCTGTCCCATCACTTCAGGCGATACTGCATTCAGGAGTGCAAGGCTCATTCTCGCCGAATGGACAAAGCTCGATCAGAAGAAGATCCGTAACAGGCTCCTCATCACGATCCCGCTCCTCGGCATCAGCGCTGTCCTCACACAGCTGGACTTCAACGTTCTCTGGAGATATTTCTCATGGAGCAACCAGACCCTGGCGATGATCGCACTCTGGGTAGCAACGGCATTCCTCCTCAAGACCAAGGACAAGTGGATAACTACGCTTATCACCGCACTGCCCGCGACTTTCATGACGGCAGTATCCGTCACATATATCCTGGTCGCGCAGGAAGGATTCAAACTGTCTTATGGAATAGGTTATCCGATAGGCATCGCGGCAGCCGCAGCAGCGTTCACGGCATATGTCATCGTGACCGTGCGTAAGGTCAGGACAGTCACGAAGTCCGCTTAAATGCGGATCGTAAGAACATCATGTTGATCATGTTCATGTCGCATCAGGCGACCAGCTCGGCTGCACAGGCTCGATCTGAAGATTGCCCGTGACCTTGACTGCCACCTGGTACTGATCCTCATAGACGATCTCGCCGGGAGTATTTGTGTATACAAGGAAGTACGGGTGGTTATACTTCTCGAGCAGCCACAGTGCAGGGCGAATCATCTTCATCATCTCTTCGGTATTCTCGGTCTTGAAGAAACACACGACGAGTTCCCTGTTCTTGCACTGATCCGGCCATGGAAGGTTCTCTGCAAACCAGCTGTCTATCTCCTTGAACAGTCCCACGTCCTCTTCTTCCATGACATCGTTCTGTATGAGCTGCCAGCACATGCTGAATATGCCCTTCGCATACATGGTATTCTCCGCGAGTTCCTGACCCTGGATACGGACGTATTTGTATTTGACGTTCATACCATCACCTCCGTTGTATCCTGCGTGCCGCGGCAGATATCGCTCCCGAGGGGCACACGATCTTGCATAGGTGGCAGCCGACGCATCTGCTTCCGTTAAGCTTCGGCACACGTCCTTCAAACGTTATCGCCTGATGTCCGCCGTCCCTGCAAGAGATATAGCATCTTCCGCATCCTATGCACTTATCCTTCTCGAAAACAGGGAACAGCACCGTATCTCTCTCGAGCACGTCTGTCGTATCGCTCACAGAATCAAGACCTGCTCCCACGATATCCCTGACCGAATCCACTCCGGTCTGGGCCAGATAGTAATTAAGTCCGGCCTTAAGGTCATCTATTATCCTGTAGCCGTACTGCATTACCGCCGTTGTGACCTGCACCGATCCTGCGCCCAGCAGGATGAACTCAAGTGCATCTCTCCATGTCTCGATGCCGCCCATGCCGCTTATGTGCGAGCCCCTGACCATGTCGTTTTGTCCGAGCTCAGCAATGAATCTCAGCGCGATGGGTTTGACCGCGTTGCCGCTGTAGCCTCCGACCGCGGACCTTCCCCTTACTGCCGGAGCTGATACATAGGTAAGCGGATCGACTCCGGTTATGCTCTTGATGGTATTGATGGCTGCGATGCCGTCGGCGCCGCCCCTGATCGCAGCCTCCGCCGCAGGAGACATGGAGGCAACGTTCGGAGTCAGCTTGGCAAGAACAGGGATGCTGCATCCGCTCTTGGCTATACGCGTAAGCTTCTCCACGAATTCAGGGACCTGTCCTATGTCAGATCCGAGGCCTCCCTCCTGCATGTTCGGGCAGGAGAAATTCAATTCCACCGCATCGGCACCGTTCTTCTCGCAGAGTGATGCGAGCTCAGCCCATTCATCGTCATTCTGCCCCATAATAGAAGCCAGGATGAACTTGTCCGGATACTTATCCTTCAGTCTCCTGAAGATCTCCATGTTCTCGGCTACGCTGTGATCGGAGAGCTGCTCTATGTTCTTGAATCCTGCGATGCTCCCGTTGTCGCCCTTGATCGCGGAGAACCTCGGCGATGCCTCGTGGATGTCAAGAGAGCAGATGGTCTTGAAGCATACGCCTGCCCACCCCGCTTCGAACGCTCTCGCGCACATATCGTAATTAGAGGCCACGACCGAAGAAGACAGCAGGAACGGGTTCTCGAGAGGTATACCGCAGATATCGCATTCGAGTCTGGAATAGTCTTCAGGAAGAGCTATCTCGGCTTCAGGCCTGACCTTACGGTCCAGAGTGAGCATGAGATCTTTTACGGCGACCTTCTCCTTCGCTATGCATGAAGCTTCACAGGGAGCGGAGCATCCTTCACAAGGACTTGTCGCAGGCATGCTAAGAGCTGCCACATCCGCATTGTCGAACCACACGGAACGCAGTAGTCCCGCAGGATCCATATGAGGACACGCGGCACTGCACGGCGCATCTTCGCACAGGAGACATTTGATCATGTCGGATCTTCTGATCTGTTCTCGGATGATCATGAGCAGTCCCTCCTCAGATATCTATCGCATCGATCGCCTCTTCCAGTATCTTCTCCGGGTCTGCTCCGTAGATATCCAGACCTTTTGCCGATATCAGCCTGTTATTCTTAATTCCGTAGAAATTCTCGGCGAGAGTCTTTATATACCCGAACCCGAACTCTTCGGGACAGAACGCTCCTCCCGCCGTCGTTACATAGTAGAGGTCTGATGCTTTGCACAGTCCCTTCGGAGTTCCTTCGGGCGTATAGATGAACGTCACGCCGAGAACGTTGATATGTTCGACATACTGCTTGAGCGATGCCGGGAAAGACAGGTCCCAGTACGGCGCCGCGATGACTATCTTATCGGCAGCTGCAAACTGCCTTGCAAGATCACAGACGGGATCATCGAACCTCTCTTCTGCGATTACGGCATCTCTTCTTCTGAGGAATTCTTCACCGGTAATGGGGAAACTGACATCTTCAAGCGTCAGCTCCTCATATTCGCCTCCCAGCTTATCAAGGACGGCACCGGCCAGTCTCCTTGTCCTGGAATCACTTCTAACACACGCGTTGATGAATAGTATCATGCTTCACATACCGCCTGTCTTCTTTGGATGTCTTATACAAAAATCATAGCACAGAGATTTTTGCACGTGCGTAAACAAGATATTACGAAACCCTTGATATAAGGGCATTTCCACGATTCTTCTTCAACGAAAGTTTACTTTTTTGAAATCACTGCAAACATACCAAAGGTTATAATCACAATATTAAGAAAGAAGCGAGGTGCACCATGTCCATAGGCAAGAAACAGTTCGAACTCAGTGCATTTCTGGGATCATTGCTCTTCATTGCGATAATCGCTCTGGGTATCTTCCAGTTCGCTCATGTGCTGCCGAAGGGAACACTTCCAGTCAGCAGCATCATCAATGTCTCGGCCGACTTAAGCTGTATGGCACTGGGATATGTCCTGTTCATCTGCAGCGTCGTCGACAAGCAGAAGAACGAAGCAAACCTCAATATCTATCTGCTCCTCCTCTTCAGCTGTTTCAATGCCGCTTTCCTGGACGAGGTATGCTGGATAGTCGACGGCAAGCCGGAGATGCTCGAACTTAACATGGCAGCCAACACGCTCTACTTCATGGGCGCCCCGGTAATGGCTTTCCTGTTCTGGCGTTATGTCGTATCCTATCTTGAAGTTGCTCCGGAAAAGATCAAGAAATACAACAACTTCCTTGCCGCAGGTCTCGTGCTCGCCGTACTGATGAGGCTCTTCAACCCGCTGTTCGGCCACTACTTCACGATCACTGCTGACGGCCACTATCAGAGAGGCAATCTGTACCTTCTGTCCAACCTCTATGCATACTTCACCATACTCCTTACTCTGGCACTGGTATTCCGTGCAAGGAAGAAGTTCAAGAGATATCAGGTCGTCACCTTGTTCCTCTATGCCTTCTTCCCGCTTGTCATGGGTGTCGTGTCTGTGTTCACTTTCGGGCTGTCCCTGACAAGCCCCGTCATCATGCTCGTGCTGCTTCTCATGTACTGCGTCTTAAACGTCATCCAGAGCAGAGAGCGGTCCATCTCCGACAGCGAGCTTCAGATGGCAAATGCGATACAGGAAGGAATGCTCCCGCACATCTTCCCGCCTTACCCGGAGCGCAGTGAGTTCGACCTCTACGCATCGATGACGGCGGCAAAGGAAGTCGGCGGAGACTTCTACGATTTCTATATGCCTGATAAGGACCACCTCGTGGTAACGATCGCAGACGTCTCCGGCAAGGGTATCCCCGCAGCGCTCTATATGATGGTCACCAAGACTCTTATCAAGAACAGAGGTCTCACGGACTATGAGGATGTCTCGAAGATCTTATCCACCGTCAACGACCAGCTCTGCGAGAGCAACGACATAGCGATGTTCGTTACCGTCTGGATCGGCGTTCTTACGATCTCCACGGGCGAGTTCAGATATGCAAATGCAGGTCATGAATACCCTGCGGTCAAGAGGGCGGGCGGCAAGTTCGAGCTCATCAAGGAGCGCCATTCTCCGCCGCTCGGATGCATGGAAGGCATACCTTACAGGGAATATAAGACAAAACTCGAGCCCGGTGATATTATCTATGTGTATACAGACGGTGTGACCGAGGCGAACAACAGCAAGAATGAACTCTTCGGAGAGGCGCGCATGCTCGATGCACTTAACCTCCCGAACGACGGCGACCTACTCGTCCTCGAGTCCAACATAAAGGACAGCATCGATGCTTTCATCGACGGCAACCCGCAGTTCGACGATATCACGATGCTCAGCATGAAGTACAACGGCCCGCAGGGCGCGGAAGGAACAGGTGATGCAACATGAAGCAGATCAAAGTAAAAGCAGACACCGCCGAACTTGATAATGTCCTTTCCTTCGCAGACACGATACTCGAGGAGCTCGGATGCTCCGTTAAGGCGCAGATGCAGATAGACATCGCGATAGAAGAGATCTTCGTCAACATCGCGCATTACGCCTACCCGGAATCAGAAGGCGAAGCAGTCATATATGTTGAACCGGGCGAAGGCTCTTCATCCGTTACCATCACCTTCGAAGACGAGGGGATACCGTACGACCCGCTTAAGAACGAAGACCCCGATATCACGCTCTCGGCAGACGACCGCCCCATCGGCGGACTCGGGATATTCATGGTCAAGAAGAGCATGGACGAAGTCTCTTATGAATATAAGGACGGCAAGAACCGCTTGACCATCAAAAAAAGTTTTTGATATATAATTAATATACATTTCAGGAGGATCCGATTATGTTGAACATCACAAAGAATGCTAATGGTAACGCACTCAAGATCATTCTCGAAGGCAGACTCGATACCACTACCGCACCCCAGCTTGAAGCTCAGCTTCAGGATGCACTCGGAAGTGTAACTGATCTGAAGTTCGACCTCGAGAAGCTCGAATACATCTCCAGTGCAGGATTAAGAGTACTGCTCGCATCACAGAAGATCATGAACAAGCAGGGCACGATGGTCATCTCCAATGCTTCTGCTGAGGTCAAGGAGATCTTCGATGTTACCGGCTTTTCTGATATCCTCACCATCGAGTAAGCTGTAATACCAAGCCAATAACAAAGCGGTCGGTCGATCCGGCCGCTTTTTGTTGCCTTTGAATATGCAGAATGCTCAGTGTAACAATGTTACACAACCCGCAAAGCCTTAATTATCGGGGTTGCTCTTCCTGTCGGGTATTACGAAGTCCGGATGCTCTCCGAGCCACGCCGTCTGCGGCATGCACGTCAGCATGGACATGTCTTCTTCCGTCAGCTCGAAATCAAACACCTCCAGGTTAGCTCTCATATGCGCCTCCGAGGATGCCTTGGGGATCGGCAGTATCCCCTTCTGAAGCAGGAATCTCAGATTGATCTGCTGAATGCTCTTGCCGTACCTGTCAGCCAGGCGCACGAGTATGGAATTGCCTATCGTGGCATTCTCCCTGCCTCTTCCGAGCGGGCTCCACGCCATCGGCAGGACGTTCTCTGACTTGCAGTAAGCGACTGCCGCCTCCTGCGAGTATCCCGGATGAAGCTCCATCTGATCGACCACGGGACGGATCTCGCAGTTGTCCAGGATGTTCTTCAGATGATGCGGGAGGAAGTTGCTCAGGCCGAGGCGCTTTACCAGGCCCTGCCTTACCATGTCTTCCATCGCGTGATATGTCTCGATATCGAGCTCTCTCCACTTCTCGCCGTCCGCGCCGGTCTGCCTGGGCCAGTGCATCATGTAGATATCGATGTAATCCGTCTGAAGGCGGTCAAGTGACTTGGCCAGAGCGATCCTGGCGCCGTCAGCGCCCATCTCGTCTATCCAGAGCTTGGTCTCGATGATGACATCAGATCTGGCGATGCCGCTGTCTTTTATTGCTGCGCCGAGAGATCTCTCCGTCTCATAGAGCGAGGCCGTATCGAAGAACCTGTACCCTGTCTCAATCGCCTTCAGGATGGCGGCTCTGTTATCCTCGAACTCTTCGTTATAGGTACCGAAGCCTATCTTGGGAAGTCTCGTATTGTCATTAAGCACAAAGAACTCATTCATATTTTTGCCTCCTTGAAAGTGGCCCGGGTGTTTTTCCTTTTTTATAATAACATTCAAGAAATATGTAAATAGCATTTAATCATTATTCACATTCGATTGTTATTATCAACATATAAAGTTCCGCCCTACATTTGTGTAAAGGAGACACGATATGGATCTACAGGCTTTTGTTGACACGATCGACCATATGACTTGCGTCATGTCAGTTGAGATGAAGGAAGACGGCAATTACGGTGATATCCGCATAGTCGTAGGCAATCAAGCTTATGTTCAGTCTATAGAAGCCGCGTGGGACGGTCCGCAGCTGATGAGCACCAAGTTCGTGCCGAACAGCCTGTACCAGAACTACTTCCCGAAGGATCTTAATTTCGAGACGGTGTGCTACCGTGCCGCAGTCGAGAAGCAGCCCGTCCATTCCTATGTGCATCCCGACAGGTATGATTTCTGGTTCGACCTGTATCTGCTCCCCCTCATCAATGAAGGCAATATGTATTACTGCACGTATACGCAGGTAGTCACGCAGAAGGCAGAGACCAAGAAGATGACGGATCTGTCGCATGACATCGCGGCAAATGTCCTGAGCACATGCATCAAGCTGTCCAACACGACAGACTTTACCAAGACTCTTGGCGAGGTCGTAAAGGATGTAAGAGATATCTGCGGTTCGATGATCTGCTGTATCCTCGGAGTAAACCCCATCGACAGGACATGTAAGGTGCTCGCAGAGGACAGCGCGGCAGACTCCAAAGAGAAGACTCTGCAGTCAGTCCTCAATGAAGATCCCGGTTTCTATGAGCACATCGTATCCAAGTGGGAAGACACGATAGGCGGAAGCAACTGCCTCATCATCAAGAACGAATCTGATATGGAGTATCTCAAGGATAAGAATCCCGAATGGTACACTTCGATGACCACCCACAGCGTCAAGAGCATCATCCTCTTCCCCATGAGGTTCGGTCAGGAGCTCCTGGGCTATATCTGGGCAACGAACTTCGATACAGACAAGGCCGATGAGATCAAGGCAACCATGGAACTCGTTACATACTTCGTATCTTCTTCCGTCGCGAGTGTGCAGCTCATCAGCAGGCTCAGGCTCTTAAGTTCCGTCGACATGCTGACAGGCGTTCTTAACCGTAACGAGATGAACGAGAGGATCGACCGCATCGTCGCAGGCGAAGACCACATCCGTAACCTCGGCATCGTTTTCGCAGACATCAACGGTCTTAAGAGAGTCAACGACGACCAGGGCCACTTCTCCGGCGACCAGCTCCTCAAGAAGGCAGCCGAGATCTTAAGAGACGTATTCAAGAGATGTGATATCTACCGTGCAGGCGGCGACGAGTTCATGATCATCATTCCCGATACGAGCGAAGATGAGCTCATGCAGCTCTGCGCAGACCTCAAGAAGAATGACCTCGGATTCGGCAAGGCATGCTTCGCGGCAGGCTCGTGCTATGTCATCGACTGCCAGGACATCCGTAAGGCAATGCATATCGCGGACGAGCGCATGTATGCAGACAAGGCAAGCTTCTACGAAGATCATCCGGATCTCAAGAGGTAATAGTAATTAATTAATTAGAGAACGGCTAACGCAGATAATATGATCGACGGTTTATCAATACAGTTATCATTCCTGATATTCGAGGCAGTGTTCTGCTTCCTTTGTGCCATGGTCTACTCCGTGACAAAGGATCCTCTGCGCGTGCGCAAATCTGTCGTCCTGTCGCTCAATATCTCGTGCGGCCTGATGCTGCTCTGCGAGTGCTTATTCTATGTCTATAAGGGTGCCACGGATCCTGTTGACGAGTTGATCATGTACATCGTCAACGCGGCGGTCTACTACCTCATTGGCTGTCTGCTGCTCTTCTATACGATGCTCGTATACCTGAGGCTGTTCAAGAGATTCGACTTAAAGCCCGGTATGCCGTGCAGAGGCAGGCTCTTCGCGATCATGGGACTCATCATCGTTGATTTTGCACTGATCACGATATCCCAGTTCACCGGCATCATCTACTACTTCGATGAGAACAATGTATATCAGAGAGGCCCGTTGTTCTTCATATCCGCCCTCATCCCCACGATAGGCGCGATCCTGGTGTGCTCGGTAGTTATCCAGCACAAGGAGAAGACAACGGCGGCGCAGCGAATGGTACTGGTATCTTATCTCGCACTGCCTCTGTGTGCAGAGATATTCCAGGTGCTGTTCTTCGGAAGCTCGCTGATGAACATCAGCATGGGCATATCCGTATTGCTGATGTTTTTCGAGAACTTCCTGCATAAGGAGCAGGACCTCGACAGGGCAACGAAGACCGAGGTCAGGACGGGCCTTGCTAACGAGCACGGCTATATCGACTGGCTGAACTCCATGAAGGGCAAGGAAGAGCTTAAGGACTATACCGTAGTGTTCTTCGACCTGCGCAAGTTCGCGGATATCAACCGCAAGTTCGGCATCGAGAACGGCAACAGGATCCTCGCCAACTTCGGCAACATAATGCTCGGCAAGATAGGAAGCGACGAGATCCTCGGTAGGCAGTTCAGCAACCAGTTCGTGGCTATCGTCAAGGACGAGAATCTCGATGATTTCGTAAGCAGCCTTCAGGGCATCGAAGTGCCTTTCACCGATAAGGCGACCGGCCTGGAGAGCAAGGTCACGCTGTCTGCCAGGATCGGATTATATAACATCGACAGGTCCGATCTCGACGGCGAGGACATCCTCGTATTCGCTGCGCAGGCACTGGTAGCGGCAAAGTCCAAGAACAGCAAGGACATCGTCTGGCTGACGCAGGAGATGCTGGACAGCGCGGCAGAGAGGAAGAAGCTCGAGAACGAGATCAAGAGCGGTCTTGCAAACGGTGAGTTCAGACCGTACTACCAGCCCAAGGTCGACATACAGACAGGCAGGCTCTGCGGCATGGAAGCTCTCGCCCGCTGGATGCACGGCATGGTCCTCGTCTCACCCGGCGTATTCATACCGATAATGGAATCCAATGATACTATCACGCAGCTCGATCTTCTCATGCTGAAGTCCGTCTGCGCAGACATCAAGGAGTGGCTCGACGAAGGACTCGAAGTGCCTGTCATATCGATCAATTTCTCCAGACGTAATCTCGCTGATCCCGACCTGTCAAACAAGATCGACAAAGTAGTCAAGGAATCGAATATCCCTCAGGACCGCATCGAGATAGAGATCACGGAGACCGTCGACGAGTTCTCGATAGGCGACCTGCAGAAGTTTGCAGACGAACTCCACAAGCTCGGATACAAGATCTCCATAGACGACTTCGGAAGCGCGAGCTCGTCACTGTCGCTGCTGCGCGAGGTATCCTTCGACACGCTCAAGATAGACAAGGGATTCATCGATCACGACAAGAAGAAGGACCTTACCATCCTGTCCAACATCATCCATCTTGCCAAGGAGATCGATCTCGATATCGTCGCAGAAGGCGTCGAGCTGAAGAACCAGATCGATGTACTGAACGACCTCGGTGTCAGTGTTATCCAGGGATATTTCTTTGATAAGCCGCTGCCCAAGGATGAGGTCACGGCAAGGCTCAGAGAGCCGTATTACACCAAGGCTTCCTGATAAGGATCACTTCATCAGTTCCCAGAAACTTATCGCACTGGCGGCCGCGACATTAAGCGAGTCCACGCCGCGCTGCATCGGTATCATCACGCGGTAATCACAGGCCTTGATAACGTCTTCGGGAAGCCCCGTCCCCTCCGTGCCGAGAACGACTGCGAGCTTCTCGTTTGCACGTATCTCATCGTTATCCACATTGGTGGAATCTTCTGTCAGAGCCATCGCGACTGTCTTATATCCGTATGACTGAAGCCTGCTAATAAGCGCAGTTCCCTGCGACTCTTCGAGCGTTGCTCTTGCCCACGGTATCTGGAAGACCGTACCCATGCTGACTCTCGCGACACGCCTGGTAAGCGGGTCGACAGCAGTGTGCGTCAGGAGTACTCCGTCCATGCCGAGCGCGGCTGCCGAGCGGAAGATCGCGCCGACGTTTGCAGGATTGACCACATCCGCCATAACTGCGATGCGGCGTTTGCCTTCCAGGAATCCGTCCACGGTCAGTTCGGGAAGTCTTCTCATGAGCATCCACAAGCCTCTCACCAGATGGTGCCCCGTGATCTGAGTAACTATATCGCGGGATGCCGTATATACCGGAAGACTGTCCAGCACCTCTTTGCCGCAGTGCTCTTCTATCGCCTCGATAACTGGCTTTGCTTCCGCTTCGACGCGGTCAGTCTCGACCAGCATCGAGACAGGTTCGCACCCCGCCTCGAGCGCGCGCATTATCACATAGGCAGTTTCTGCCAGGAACAAGCCTTCTTCTCTTAACTGGGGTTCAGTCGCCCGCGCGAAAACATCCAGCTCGGACGCATTGATGTCCGTGATCTCTATAAGATCCATCACTTCTTCCACTTAAGGAATTCAGCAGACGGCAGGGGCTTGGCGTAATAGTAGCCCTGGAAGCTCTCGATGGAATATTCCCTTAAGATGTCTCTCATGCCGGAAGTCTCGATGCCTTCCGCGCAGACCTTTGCTTTGAACACCTTTGCAAGATCTGCGATGGTCTTGATGAGTTCTCTGTCGAGGTCATCGTCTTCGATACCGGCAACGAAGCTCTGGTCTATCTTGATGATGTCGAACGGCAGCTCCTTGACTATGCCTACGGAAGAGAATCCCGTACCGAAATCATCGAGCGCTATCAATATTCCTCTTGCCTTCAGGCTCGCGGTGACATTCCTCAGGAGCTTGATATCGAGCAGTTTGCAGCGCTCCGTAACTTCGAAGCACAGATGATCTGCCGGATAATCCACTTCCTCCAGTATCCTGAATACCATGTCGACGAAGTCGGGCTTCTCGAGCTGGGTATAGGACAGATTGATGTTGATGATGAAGTCAGGGGTCTTCTTAAGCTGCTTCTTGGCAACAAGAACGGCTTCCCTTATGATCCACTCGCCGAGTTCCGGGAAGAGCGGGTCTGTCTCGAGCAGCGGCAGGAACTGATCCGGCGGAACGACTCCGTACCTATCGTTCTTCCATCTGAGAAGTGCCTCTGCCGAGATAAGCTCTTCGGTCCGGGCATCAACCACCGGCTGGAACAGAAGATAGAATCCCTTGTAACCGTTCGGGATCGAAGCTCTGATCTTGTGGAGCTTCTCGAGTCTGTGCCTGTTGTTCTCATTGAGGTCATTCTCGAAGAAGACCATGTCACCCTGACGGCGGGACTTGGACTCACCGTAAGCGAAGTTCAGGCAGGCATATACCGTCTGGGAATCGAAGTCGAAATGATCCATCAGCAGTGCTCCGCCGTTGACCTCGAGGAGGATCCTCTTATCGTCCACCTGGAATACCTCACGGAAGTACTCACGGAAGCTGTTATACCTCTCACGCACCTCATCCTCGATCAGCGAATTGCTTATGATCGCGAACTTTGTTCCGTCTATCCTGTAGCAGGTACCGGTGTTGCCTGTGGTCTCGAAGACCTTCCTGGCAAACATCTGCAGTACGCGGTTGCCAAAGTGATATCCATATACTTCATTGATCTCAGAGAACTTGCTGATGCCTACGATAATGACATAGGCTGCTGCCCTGCGCTTGATCCAACTGTCGAGATCTTCGAAGAAGCCGTACTGGTTACGAAGACCGGTAAGCGTATCGACATGACTCTGGGATCCGTGATTGCGAATTGTGCCGACAAAGTAATCGGGAGCACCGTCAACATCTCTGATGACGATGCCGCGGCATGTGCAGACATCATATCCGCCGTCATTCCTGCAGACGCGGTACTGCATGTCATGTCCTGAGGAATTACCCGAGAAGATCTCTTCGATACCCTTATGGTATGCCTCGCGGTCATCGGGATGGATATGGCTCGCCCATATATCGCCTGCCCCGTACATGTATTCGGAAGGAAGGTCATATGTATCGACTGCATTCTTCGACCACTTTGACAGGTCATATTTCATGTCGCACAGGAATACATAAGTTCCTTCGGAGACTACTTCGTACGACTTGAAAAGAGAATCGAGCATCTTACGGCGCTCGTCCGTTATCGGCAGATTCTCGGCATTTTCTTTGAGGCTGTGGCTCTCATGGAGGAGCTTCATCTCCTTCAGGCGCGCCTTATCTTCATACATTCGACCGTCTGCCACCTTGAAGATCTCTTCTACCGATGTATCCTTCTCAGGATAGAACTCGGCCATACCGAGAGCTACCACCGGACCGGCATCGACCCTGAGGTTATCTTCGATCTGTCTTCTGAATGACCCGATTAGTTCTTCGCGCTTATGGTAATCCTCGCCCTTGAGGACAATGGCAAATTCATCTCCGCCTATCCTGAATACCGGGCTGTGTGCGAATGTCTGGCATATGAGCTTGCAGGCTGCCTTGATATAATCGTCGCCTGCCTTGTGACCCTGTGTATCGTTGATCACCTTGAGATTGTTCAGATCGCATACTCCGATCCCGAACGGCTCGCAGCTCTTATCGTCGACCGCCTTCTGGAGATCTCTCTCGAATTCCCGGAAAGCGGTAATGTTCCTGGTTCCCGTAAGACTGTCTCTCCTGGCTGTCTCGTTGGCCATGTTGAGAGCCTTGATATGCTCCTGTTCCTTCTTGACATAAGCCTCACGGTTCTCAATACAGATGATGATGTGTGTCTTGTCCGAAGACCAGCTGACCGTCATCCTCGTATACTGAGGCTCCCCGTTGCCTATCTTCATTCGGTAGTCCAGAGTAACCCTCAGACTGTTCTCGAGCTGTGTGATGAGGTTATCCTTGTTGATGAACAGCTTGAGCCTCTCCCTGTCTTCCGGATGGATTATCCTGTCTGCATTCTGCTCCGCCACAGTGAAGAAGTCTTCGCCTTCCTCGCTGATCTCAAGCTCGCCGTAGAGCTTGTGCGTGGAGAACTCCTTGTAATATGAGGTCTGGGCATTGACGTAGTAGATCATGTCATAGTGAGAAGCAAGACTCTCGGCGATCTGCGTGAACGTCAGACTCTTCTGCATCTTCTCCGTCAGTTCGAGCTTGGCCCTGACATCAGCTTCGATGTTCTTGATACATACGATGATGTGCTTCTTGTCTTCTGCCATGATCTCTGTCTGTCTGACATGGATGACACGCTCGTTGAAAATAAAACGGTATTCAAAGGAGAAAGACTTGCTGTTGCTGAGGTTCTTGAGCATCGTATCCTTGTAGTGGACCGATACGACCATGTCCTGATCTTCGGGATGCACAAAATTACGTGCATTCTTCCTGTTCTCGGCAAAGAAGTCCTTGCCGTAAGCAGGGATATTCATCAGCTTATAGGCCTCGGTCGATGCGATCTCGGAGTATGAACTGTCTTCGAGATCCACATAGAACATGAGATCGTACTGACTGGCAAGAGCGTTCAGGAACTGGTTATAGAGTTCCTTCTGGCGTGATGTCTCAGCCTCTGCCTGTCTTCTGTGATACTCCTCATCTATGTTGATGACGCCGAGGATGAAGTAATCCGCATCATCATCCAGACCTCTTATCATCCTCAGGGAATGCCAGACCGGAACGCCGTTTATCATCAGGCGGTATTCGATGCTCTGCATGCTGCCCTTCTTCATGGCGGCAAGGAGATTGTCCTTCTGGATGTCCTCGATAAAGATGTGCTGGTCTTCTTCGTATATGACCTTCTTGCAGTCGCGGATGATGTTCTTAAAAAAGTCATCCCCGCCCCGCTCAAGACTGAGCGAATGGAAGGCAGGGTTAACTGAATACCAGTAATATTCGTTGGTTACGGCATTGACATAGTAAACACTGGAATAATCTACCAACAGTGATTCAGCGATCTTTTTGAATATATCGTCCTGTCTCGTCATTGATGCCTCCACGGCCCGTATCACCGGAATAGCGGCTCGCGGTTATCAGTCTATGGATTCGTTATAAGTTAGATACTATACGAATATCTTTATCAATTCTCTTTTATGCTGTTAACAATTGGTTAAGGCCGCCTTATTTGTTATATGTCTCGGTGATCTCCTTACATGTGTTGAGGAACTCGATGTTCGTGATCCTCAGGCGGTTGGACAGGTGGCGGAGGATCTGGATGATCTTATCCGGCGTGTCCGCGAATATCGTCGCGAGGTCTTCCTGACGGATGCTCTCGACCAGGGTATCGTTGGATTCGGATACGGCGGTGAACCTTCTTGTCTCGCCTTCGAGCAGGCCCATGATGCCGAAGAAGGACACCGCATCCATGACCGTAGCCTCGACTTCGTCCCTGCTCCTGTAAGCGTTATAGAATCCGACTCTTCCCTTGTGGAGGATGTACATGCAGTCACCTTCGGAATCTTCCTTATAGATGATCATACCCTTCCTGAAGTTCTTGGAATTCTCGCCTGCAGGGATATCGGCGAAAGCTTCCTTAAGCGACTCGGGGCTTACCGCCTCGATCTTGTTCTTGTTGTTCTGGTAGATATCCATGTGCTTCTTGATCTTGGAGAACAGGGACTTCTTCTTACCCTCGTCGGAAGCACGCAGTTCTTCGAGCAGACCGTGCGCGTTATTAAGATCTCCGGTCATTACCTCGATACGGTTTGCAATATGCCTCATGAGCTCGACGATCAGGTCGGGGTTCTCCGTAAAGAAGCCCTTGAGCTCGTCTCTCGGGATCTCGACCGCACGCGCATTCGTCTTCGCGACGACGGTAGCGTTCCTCGGGTAGTCTTCTATGATCGCCATCTCGCCGAAAAACTCTCCGGCTTCAAGCACAGCAAGACGGAGGGGATCCTTCTTCTCGTAGTCTGCATAGACACTGGCTGTTCCTTCAAGGAGCATAAAGAAGCTCTTGCCGCTCTCGCCTTCTTTGCAGATGACTTCACCGCTTCTGTAAGACTTCTCGACCATACCCATAACTCGTACCTCCCTCGCTGCAAAAGAAAATAGACTCACGCGATAAACGTATGAGTCCATTATACCATCTTGTAATTAATAAGTATTCAGTAGATTATTCGCTCTGAAGACCGCGGTAATACTCTTCTAGCTTCGGTCTGGCCGCCACATAGTACTTCTCGAGCGACTTGTCGAACTGCGTTCCCATTCCTTCCATTATGATGGCATCCGCCTTGTCGAAAGGCATGCTGTCCTTGTAGCATCTCTTGCTGACGAGGGCATCGTATACATCCGCTATCGCCATGATCCTCGCTTCGAGCGGGATCTGCCTTCCCTTCAGTCCTTCGGGATATCCGGAGCCGTCCCATCTCTCATGGTGATAGTGCGCCACGTTCTCTGCGAGCAGATGGAACTCCATATCGTCGGTGTCCTTCAGTATCTCGTGGACTATGCGTGCGCCTTCAGCGGCATGCTTCTTCATCTCGTTATGCATCTCGGGGGTGTATCTTCCCTCGTATCTGAGCACCGCATCATCGACTGCGATCTTGCCGAGGTCGTGCATCGGCGCCGCCTTGATGATCTTCTCGCAGAAGCTGTCCGTCAGGCCTTCATAGCCGCCTTCTCTCATGGCCTCGATCAGGTAGCGCACGCAGACGCTCGTCCTTCTGATGTGGCCGCCGGTCGAGTTGTCACGGCTTTCGACCATGGTCGCCATGCTGAGGATGAGGTTATCGTGCATCTCGACGATGTGCTCGGTCTTGGCCTTGACCTCCTGCTCGAGCTTGGTGTTGAAGTGTTCGAGCATCTCCAGGTACTTCTGGTCCTGCGTATCGTCCGTGATGAGGAGCTGGTAGCCGACCTTGCGCCTGGCACTGACAAGATGGTTGATGTCGATAAGGTATATCTTGTCGTCCTGCCTGTAATGGATCTTGTCGGTCCTGCTGTTCTTCTCAAAGCCCGCGAGCCACTTGTCTATCCTTTCGTCTTTTACCACTTTGTCCACATGCAGACCTTCGAGGAAGGGGAGCATCCGGCACGCAGTGGTATTCGCACCGAGGAATCTGTGATCCAGGTCGAACGATGCAAAGCCCGTGCTGCCCTTCTCCACGATAGAATCTATCGCGGAATCATTTATGTCGTACAGGCCCATCCTGTAGGCGATGATCAGGAAGACCACCTGTGCAAGGACATATGTGACAGGGACCAGCTCGATGTTCAGCTGGAATATCTTGTTCGCAAAATACGAGACGATCGAGATAGTCTCCGGGATGAACAGCAGCAGGATGATCCTGTGCGATACATCGTTGCGCTTTATGAGGCTGTACACGAGTACCGATATACCCATGATCAGATAGATGATGATGAATATATAGTAGACGGTGTGCATCGGGCCGTATGTCTTCTGAAGCAGCAGATAGCCGCTGGAGAAGTCCTGTTCGATCGCCTTGTAGAACCACTTGTTGTACCCGATCGTCAGCACTGAGCCGTATGACATGATGCTCATGAAGAACATCAGCACACGGACTGCCCTCGGCATGTTGATCTTACATATGCCGAAGATGGCAAGCGTTATGAACAGAGGCAGGAAACAGCCTCCGAGATATATCACCTTGCTGCCGGTGATTGCCTCCCTGATATTCTCGGCTCTCGCCATGAAGCTATACCCGATGTTTGCCACGGGGATCAGGAAGAATATCATCGTCAGATTGACGTCGAAGTGCTTATGCCAGATCAGCGCATAGACCAGCGCCAGGACCAGCGATATCACGACCATCAGATCATAAAATACAATAGGCATACTTCGTTATTACTACCGTTTGATGTTTCCGTCAAGCAGCTTCGATCTCCACATCGCCGCTTACTGTGCTTATGTTTACCATAGCCTCGCCCTTGATGTCGGAAGGAAGGCTGATATCGCCTGATACCGTGTCGACGTCGTACTCGTGGTCACCTGTGATGGTGCCGGAGACTTCACCGCTTGTAGTATCGATGTTGACGTCATCTGATGTCAGGTTGGTGAAGGTGACCTCTCCGCTTACTGAGTTGGTGTTCAGCGAGCCGCTCTCCACATCGTTAAGGATTATCTCGCCGGAGACGGTATCGATCGTTACCGCACCGCTTACCTTCGCATTGGACAGCTTGACGCTGCCGCTTGTGGAACTTGCCTGGAACTTATCAGCATTGACTGAAGTGAATGTGATCTCGCCGGATACGGTGCCGATCTCGATATCGCCTGTCACAGTGCAGTCGCATGTGACGCTGCCGCTCGTGGTATTGATAGCTACATCGTTGAAAGCATACTTCTCGGGCACTTCTACTTCGCCTGATACCGTGTCGACCTTAAGTGAGCCGTAGCTGTCTTCAGGCAGATAGATAACTGTCTTGGTATCGTAATCAGCGTTGTTGATGATCCTCGCCAGATCAAATCCGAACTGGATCCTTGTCCACCAGGGTTCACCGTCGTAGATATCCTTTACCTCTACCGTCAGAGTATCGCCTTTAACATCGACATCATGTACGATCTCGTCGTAATCGTAGTATTCGACCCTGACCTCACCGTCTTCGGACGGCTTGATGATGACCTCGTCGGATATCTCGCTCACTTCGATGTTGGTGAATGAATCAGAGATAACGACTTCGTTCTTCTCCGGTGCCTTGCTCGAATCCTTCCTATATGTGTTCCTGAATACCATGAAGCCGAGTACCGAGAACACAATCCCCAATGCGACCATCGCTCCGCCTACTATTAAGACTACTTTTGTAACCTTGCTCATTTTATTTCTCCTTCTTTCTACCGCTTATTACCTTTTGCTTTACCCATCTTCCGAATATTCCGCACATCTCTATCGACCAGAGGCAGAATGCCTTAGCCGGTATGAACATGACCACTGCAAGACCCACGCAGATGAGACCGAGTCCGAACTGCAGCAGCAGTGATGAACTTCCGCCTGTGAACAGGAGCGGAATACATGCGAGAGTTACTGCAAGTCCCGCGATACCGATCGATGCGACCACGATGAAGAATGTGATTACAAGTATCGCTACTACCAGCATCAGTGTAAGTACCAGTATCGCTGCCGTGAGCAGGAGCGGGAACCATATCGGGAAACCTAAGATTATCAGTACGATCTCCCATACCTTGTACTTCCTGTCCGGCTTGCTCTTTGCCTTCACGAGCTTGCCGAGCGGCATGTCCATGAGGATCTGGTCCGCAACTTCTTCAGGTGTTCCTACGGCAGCAACTGCCTGATCTTCGGTGAGACCTTCCTCCATCCTGTCATCTATCGCTTCTTCGTAGAATTCAAGAGCTTTACTGATCTCATCTTCGCTCAGGCCCTTAAGCTTGGCCCTGACTTCGTCAATAAATACCTTCTTGGTCATACTGCCTCCACCTCTCTTACAACGTAATCATAGATCTCCATCATCTGCTTCCATTCCTGCGCGAAATCATCGATCTTCTTAAGCCCTGCTGCCGTGATACTGTAGTACTTGCGAAGTCTTCCGTTGTGCTCCTGCGAGTTGACGGTAAGATACCCGCCTTCTTCAAGCCTTCTCAGTATCGGGTACAGAGTCGATTCGGATATCGTCAGATATGGCTTGATATCCTTGATTATCTTGTAGCCATAGGACTCTTCGCCCTTGATGGCAGCCAGGATCAGGACATCTAACAATCCCCTTTTGATCTGTGCATCCATATCGAATACCTCCTAACAAACAATACTATACGCCACACAGTATTGTGTGTCAAGATATATTCTCAAGTGCGTGGTATTGTTTTTGCCGAGGTATGCGGAAGCCCGTGTTTTCGGGGATTGTGGGTGTTTTTCGCGGCGTGATGTACAGCAGCGCGGACTGCAGCGCGGTGCAGCCTGCTGTCAGAATGGGTGTTTTGGGAGCAAAAATACAGCGGCACGGACTGCAATGCGGTGCAGCCTGCTATCAGAATAGGTGTTTTGGGAGCAAAAATACAGCAGTGCGAACTGCAACGCGGTGCATCCTGCTGTCAGATCAACCCTGCATCAGCATCGAGACGATCATCATAACGAGGAACGATATGTTGCCGATGTTGAACAGCAGCAGTATCAGGCCGATGAGCAGCGCGATCTTCGCGATCGATACAGGCCTGCCGCAGTTGCCTCTCTCGTTATGTCCGCCGGCGACCACGTTGTACACCTTGCCGCCGAACTTGCATCCCGTAAGCCAGACCGGAACGAGAACGCATTTGTACGTGATGTTGGAATACTGCGTCGAGACGGACACGTTCTCGGAACAGTCGGCATGCTCGTTCCTGCAGGCAGCGTCCAGGGCCATCTTCTTGAGCGGACCTTCCTGTACGGAGTTCCACGCTTCGTCTATGCCTATGGTGTATTTCTCCGCGGTCATGCCGGCCAGGTACTCGGGAGAGTACGGGACCATCTCGTCGGCGGTGAAATAGACGACCTGATTAAGCAGCTTGTCATTCGCGAACTTCCTGCTGGCACATACGCAGTAATCGTTGATGTGCGTCTTCACCGTGCCGCTTCCGTTCGACCAGATCGTCTTGGAGCCGTCATCGTAATTCTGTATGTCTCCGAACCTTCCGTTGTACGTCGTTTCAGCATCGGCATCAAAAGTCCAATACGGCACATAGACGGGCGTAAGGTTGCCTAAGACCTTGCCCGTGCGGAACTTCTCAGGGGACCAGAACGCGAACTTGTTCCACTTGTAGAACCTCTCTTCGACCTGCTCCTTTGTGACAGAGAAGGGGATTATCGCAGAAGGCGCTATCCCGAAATTTGCATTCTCCAGCGTGAGCACTACGGCAGAGCCGCAGAACGGGCACAGACCCGACATCTTGTCATCATCGCAGAAAAGCTGCGCACCGCAGCTCTGGCAGGTGACCAGCGTCTTGGCTGCACCCCAGTCGGTATTGGCTCTCTTAATCGCAGAACCCAGGTCAGTCTCTGCTGCCCCGCCCTGTTCACCGGGACCAGGAAGGACCTGTACCGCGCCGCAGTGGTCGCATACCAGGCCGTGCTTGCCAACGTCATAGATCATAGTACCGCCGCAGCTGCTGCACTTCATAGTCGTACCTCCTGAATAGTTAATGACAAAAATGTCGGATAAATTATCAGATTTATTATAGCAATACAAATTTTGTATGTTAAACTTATCTTGACTTGTCAAATATGGGGATATCTGACAAAACAGTCACATAAGAGGACTTATGACAAATAGGAATAATATCTCGAGACACTACACCAAGTGGGGTTATATCTTTGTATTGCCTTTTGTGGTGATCTTCCTGGCATTCAACTTCTATCCGTTGATATGCACCATTTGGTATGCTTTCTGCGATCTGAGGAGATTTGATAATCCCGGACCCAGGTTCCTGCCTACCATCGGCGAGCCCTGGTACCGTAACTTCCAGCAGGTATTCGAAGCCGGGTCGTTCCACGATGCTTTTAAGAACACGCTGATGTTCTTCTTTGCGACTACCATACCGGAGTGGCTGCTGGCATTCTGGCTCGCAGCTGCGATCTCTGACCGAAGGCTCGGCATCAAGGGCAAGACGCTCTATAAGACGGCATTCATATTCCCGAAGCTCATATCAGGTTCGACTCTGAGCGGACTGCTGCTCGAGCATCTCGTCTTGTTCACGGCTTCGTCCGTCGGATTTGTCTATGTTGCAGCGATGATCAACGGGTTCGGGCTCGAGATGCAGGACTTCAAGTTCTTCTTCTCGAACAGATTCCTTGTCATCGTGGTATCCGTGATAATACATTTCGGAATAACATTTATATATGCAGTGGCGGGTATCACGAGTATCCCGGTCGAAGTTTTCGAGGCCGCGGAGATTGACGGTGCGAACAGGCTGCAGACCTTCTTCCACATAACGCTGCCCTGCATGAAGCCGATCATGTTCTTCATAAGCGTTGTAGCTCTGGTCGACGGTCTGGGAACGAGCGACGTGCCTTCCGCATTCGGTATGTTCGATACCCTGAGGCTCTGTCTGACGATGAATATGTACATCATCAACCAGGCATACATGGGTTCTTATATCTACGACCGTGCATCAGCGGCAAGTCTTATCCTTCTCGGCCTGATCGGTATCGGAGCATTGGTCATATACTTTGTCTTCATAAGAGATAAGGACGAGGCAAAACTCAGGAAGCTCATGAGGAAAGAGAAGCGCGAAGCCAAGAGATTGAAGGAGACTGCTTGATATGAGTGAGATCCGTCATGAGAGAACCATACTCCAGCAAAGAGACCTGAAGCTCAGGATCGCGACTTATATCGTGACCATTCTTATAACGCTCCTGGTACTGTCCCCGTTCATAATATCGCTGACCACTGCAGGATTCACCGCGACAGGTGATTTGGCAGAGAAGTCCGAACTTCAGAAGTTCATCGCGAATCCTCTTAAAAGGGTCTTAAGATACTGGAACCAGGTCGTCGCGTTCTGCGAATCACCGTTGCTCATCAGCCTTCGCAATTCAGCCATCGTCACAGGCTCCACCTGCATCGGCTGTATGTATATCTCGGCGCTTACGGCTTACGGTCTTACCGCATATGAATGGAAGTTCAGGAAGGCGCTCTCCACATTTATTGTTGTAGTCATGATGATACCGACGACGATGTCTTACATCGGATACTACAAGATGGTCCAGGATCTGGGTCTTATCAACAATCTTGCCATGGTCATCTTCCCTGCCGTCGCATCACCGATCACTGTATTCTTCATGAGGATGTATCTGCAGGCGACTTTCTCGAGGGAACTCGTTGAATCTGCAAGGATAGACGGCGCGGGTGAATTCAGGATATTCAATCAGCTGATACTGCCGATGCTCAAGCCTGCGATCGCGACGCAGCTCATATTCTGTTTCTCGCAGAGCTGGTATGACACATATCTGCCTGGGATCCTTCTTATCAAGGATGAATTCCGAACCTACGGAGTCGCATACAGTATCTATGTTATCAAACCACTGATAATCACGGTGGCGCCCCCGATCATCGCCTACCTCTTCTGCGCAAAGCACATAGTGGAAGGCGTCGCGTTAGGGAGCGTAAAGCAATAACATGTCAACTGACAGGAACCACATCGCGAGGCATTACACCAAATGGGCTTATATATTCATAATCCCGTTTGTTGTCGCGTTCCTGCTGTTCAATTTCTACCCGCTCGGGAGCACATTCTACTATGCCTTCTGCGACCTGAAGCACGCGGGCAATACTGACCCGAAGTTCCTGCCGTCCATAGGTCAGCCGTTGTTCAAGAATTTCGCGGAGATATTCGGATCAGGTTCCTTCAGGATCGCTCTTGGCAACACTTTCCTCTTCTGGATATGTGCGACGATACCCGAGTGGATACTGGCGTTCTGGCTCGCAACGATGGTTACCGACAGAAGGCTCAATGTCAAGGGAAGGTGGCTGTTCAAACTGGCCTTCCTCTGCCCTCAGCTCATGGCCGGAGGTGCTGCGGTAGCATACATCATGGGCACGGTAATGCAGATCATCGGGTTCACATACATAGCCTCGATGATCAACGGATTCGGCTTTACCGAAGAAGACATCAATTTCTTCATGTCGGTAAGGTTCCTTATCATCGTGGTCTATGCGCTGATGCATTTCGGGATAACATTCATCTATGCCGTGGCAGGCATTACCGGAATCCCGATGGAAGTATTCGAGGCAGCGGAGATCGACGGGGCGAACAGGCTCCAGACTTTCTTCCACATCACCATCCCGTGCATGAAGCCCATCATGTTCTTCATCTCGGTCATCAGCATCGTCGACGGTATCGGTATGTCGGATGTTCCGGATTACTTCGGCGCATTTGATATCACCAGAAAGAATCTGACTCTGATGAATTATCTTAAGAATCAGGCCTTCATGGGGTCTTACCTGTATGACAGGGCCTCGGCGGCAAGCGTCATACTGCTCCTGATCTTCATTCTCTTTGCGGTAATACTGTACTTCATATTCCTCCGGGATAAGGACGAAGCAAAGATGAGGAAGATCAGAAAGAAAGAGATCAGAGAAGCAAGGAAGACGGCATAATATGAGCGAGAACAGAACAACACAAACAATGCTCAGGACACGTGATCTTAAGCTCAGGATCACTGTTTATGCCGTAGCTATAGCGATCTTCTTCCTCACCATGTATCCGCTCATAATGATGGTCTATTACGAGCAGTCAGAGATACTGCCGAAGATCTTCGCCAATCCTGCCAAGGGCTTTGCCAAGTTCATCAAAGGCAACGCCTACATCGTCGGACCGTTCATGCGCTCTGCAATCGTTACTTTCTCGTCGGTAATACTCAATGTGTATTTCTCATCACTCACCGCATATGCGATCGTGGCATATGAATGGAAACTCAAGACGGTATTCAACAATATCGTTACGGCCTTCATGATGCTGCCGACCACCATCGCGACGATTGGCTACTATCAGCTTGTCTGGAAGTTCCATATGACAAACAACATCGCCATGCTGATCTTCCCTGCCATCGCGACTCCGCTTACTGTGTTCTTCATGAAGCTCTATCTTCAGGCGACATTCTCGATGGAGATCGTGGAATCAGGCAGGATCGCAGGTGCGAGCGAGTTCAGGATATTCAACCAGCTTGTGCTTCCGCTGCTCAAGCCTGCCATTGCTACTCAGGTCATCTTCTCATTCGTATCGAACTGGTACAATCAGTTTGTACCTTCGATCATACTCATCGACGAGAAGAGCAGGACACTGCCGCTGGTCTCCACACAGAATACTCTGATAATCATAGGCCTGCCGGTCATCATCTATCTCATCTGTTCGAGATTCATAGTCGAAGGCGTAGCGCTGGGAAGCGTTAAGAAGTGATCAAGCCTTCTCGGCTGCCTTCTCTTCTGCCTTGAGCTCTGCCGCGAGGCCTGTTCTCGTTGCGTGTTCGCCGTTCTCTTCGAGAAGTGAAGGTCTGACGTAGGTGTCGACTACTGCAGGTGCGGGCTTACGGTAGATCAGGTTCTGAACGGCAGTCGTGATCTTATACTCCAGCATACCGAGGAGCACCGAGAGGATAATGACTGCTATCGCGAACATGAAGAGATTGTTCTTCACGTCGCCCACCATAACGAGCGCATCGGGCACCTCGAGGAACCTGCAGAACGTGATCGCAGCGAGGTTCATGAGGTACGTGTGCAGCGAGTACTTTCCGAAGAAACGCGTTACCGGATTGCTTACGTGATACTTCATCATCAGCACGAAAACAAGCAGCGGGAACACGGACAGGAGCGGGATCTGCATGAAGTATGTGGCGATCTTATCACCGATGGCAGGTCCGTTGCCCTCCCACTCGGTCCAGTAACCAAAGGCGCTCTGGCCGTAATTGTTCAGCAGTCCGAGGGCGAGAGTGATCACTGCGAGAATGTGCAGCTTAAGGACATACTTCTTCTTGAAGAAGGCCACGATCTGCTTCTCGTAGTTCGCGAACAAGAGTCCCGTCATGAACGCAGGCGCAGAGTTGGACCACCACTCACCGTTGAACCAGAAGATCTGCTCATCCATCCACCACTTGAAATCAGTCTCCCAGAAATTATCGTCCATCCACCAGTTATCCGGTCCTGCCCACCATGCGATATGTCCCACGACACTCGTGATGATGCCGAGGCTTATGATGAACAGTCCGATGACTATAAAGCATGCCGGGCGGTTCTTGATGAACCTGAAGCAAAGATAGAATACGAGGTAGAGAAGAACGAGTATGATCGGGAACCACGCGTATCTGTTCATCATCGTGATGCCGAGGAAGTTGGTAACCCACTGCAGAGGTTCTACCGGCCACTTGACCAGGAACATCATGATGCCGTACAAGATGACGTTGACATAGAACGGGATAACGAGCGCCTTAACGACTCTCTTGCCTATGAATCCCTTGAGATAATCCTTCTTGGTATCGTAGCTCTTCAGAAGACCGTAGCCTGAGCAGAAGAAGAACAGAGCAACGAAGTAGGCACCTGCATTGACGAAGAGCGAGAGCACTCCTTCTTCCTGGAAGAAATATTCCTGCGATATGTGGTGAAGTATGACGCCTAATGCCGCGAAGCCCTGAAGGGACTTCATCGTGGACAGGCTCGTAAAATCCTCATTGAACTCGTCTCTTCTGCCGAACTTGTTCGAAGCTCCCCAGATAAAGAGCACGATGAACAGATATGCAACTATCTTGTCCGCGATAAACCAGCCGTCTATGCCGCCCATAACTTCAGCCATAAAACACCTCTTGTCAGTTTCCTATTATCCTTGTCTTAAGTTCTTCCAACCCTGATACGAGTGCATCGTGATGCTGCCTGACGTAATCGAGATCACCGTCTCTGGCAGCAGATTCAAGAGACTTCGCCAGTTCGGACAGTTCATCTGCTCCGACAGTCTTCGAAGAACTCTTGATCGAATGTACAAGTATCTCGTAGTCCTTGAGATTACCCGCTTCAAGGTACGAGGTCATTTCAGCGCACCTATCGGAAGCCTGCCCCGCATAATCAGTAAGCAACTCCAGATAGAAGTCCTCATCCCCACATGAATAGACAAGTGCACTATCAACATTAAGCCCTATTTGACGGGCTGTGTCAATCGTAATACTCTTATTTTCTTTATTATTTTGGTCATTATTTGAGATATCGTCATTCCTGCCGATGATGTCAGCCGGCAGATACTGCGCGAGCGCCTTCTCGATATCCTCTATCGTGATGGGCTTGGACAGGTATCCGTCGAAGCCTGCGCTTAAGTACTGCTCTTCTGCACCGACCACGGCATTGGCCGTGAGCGCGATCATGACCGTACCTTCCGTCAGACCCTCATCCTTGAGCTTACGGAGCGTCTCGATGCCGTCCATCTCGGGCATCATGTGATCCAGGAATACGATATCGAACTTCTCCTTACGCATGAGCTCTATTGTGGCAGCGCCGGAAGAACACGTAACGGGCGTGATTCCGAAGATCTTCAGGAAGTTGGTCGCGACCTTGAGGTTCATGTCGTTATCGTCGGTAACGAGCACACGCGCGGAAGGTGCATAGAGGTGCTCGGCCTTGTCCTTTGCAGAAGAGGTTTTTGTTTTCGAGCCCGCCTCACCGACGGGAGCCGCATCCACGACGCGGAGCTTCAGGTCGAAGCCGAAAGTCGAGCCTATGGCATACCTGCTCTCGACGTCGAGCTTGCTGTCCATCATCTCGAGCAGTTTGCAGACGATGGAGATGCCGAGGCCCGTGCCTTCGATGTGGCGGTTCCTGGTCTCCTCTATCCTCTTGAACGATTCGAAGAGCTTGCCCAGGTCTTCTTCCTTTATGCCTATGCCGGTATCGATTACGTCGAACCTGAGCTTTACGTTCTCGCCGTCGGTGCCGTTGTTCCTGACGCGGAGCGTGACGGAACCGTTCTCGGTGTATTTGACCGCGTTCGTGAGAAGGTTCGTAATGACCTGCCCGATCCTGACGTCATCGCCGTAGAGGCGCGACGGAACAGATCGATCTACGTCTATGTTAAGTTCGAGCCCCTTGGCGCGCGCCCTCTCGCTGACGGAATTGACCAGGGCATCGATGAGCTCCGCGGTATCGAACTCGACCGGAACGAGGCTCATCTTGCCGTCTTCAATCTTGGAGAAATCCAGTATGTTGTTGATGAGCGACAGCAGCGTGTTGCCCGCGCTCTTGATGTTCGACGAATACTCGAGGATCTGCTCGTCGTCCGACTGTCTCAGGATCATCTCGTTCATGCCGAGGACCGCATTGATCGGCGTCCTTATCTCGTGGCTCATGTCCGCGAGGAAATCGCTCTTGGCCTTGTTCGCGCTGTCGGCGGCTGCTTTCTCGAGGGCGAGGATCTTCGCCTCATACTCCCTCCTCTGCTCGTTCGCCTTCATCTCCTCTAGGCGCTTGTTGACCTTGCGCTCGTGCCTGTAGCCTATTATGTAGAACACGGATATCAGCGCGAAAACGATAACACCCACACATATGCTCACGACCAGGACGTCCCTTGTCGGCTTGAAGAGCACTGCGGACTCCACCACGATGACGAGATGCCACTGGTCCAGGATATCGTCCACGAAGACCGTGCACATCCTGCCGTCGATCTCCATCTCAAAGTAGCCCTTGCCTGTCTCCATGACCTTGTCATACAGAGCAGCGCGCTCGGGTATCTCGCTGTAATTCTTACCTTTCTCGCCGGCATCCTTATGCGCCACGACCGTTCCGTCATAATTCAGGATGAAACCGTATCCGTTGCCGTCGATCTGAATGTTCTCGACGGTCTCCTGAACACCCGACAGCGTGAGGTCCATGCCGAGCACATTGTCGGTATCGGACAGCGCCTTGCATACCGAGATTATCACGTTGCCCGTCTGCGCATCGACATAGGGAGATACGACGAGCGGCTCACCGCCTGCGGCAACAGTGTCCTTATACCAGTCCCTCACGGTAGGATCGTAGTCCTCGGGCGGAGTCCACCCGACGCCGTCAACGTACTGGCCGTTGATGTAACCGTAGATGCCCGTATATGTCTCGTCGAACTGTGATGCGGTGTTTGCGGATTCGCGCGTGATGTATTCGACTATCTCGTCATAAGTGGCGCCCCGCGATACCATGTGATCCACGGTATCGGCAGCTACCCAGAGAACGGACCTTGCCGTCTCGAGATAGTTCTCGATGTCGGCCGTGATCGCAGCCGCCCTGTCATTGCCGAGCTCATAGACATGCGAATACGAAGACTCATACATCAGTCTGGAAGTATATGCAGTGAGCAGCGCCATCAGCACGAATGTCGCGCTTAGTGTGAGCAGGAGAGTCTTCAGATTATTCTTCATACGACAAATATTACTATAATTGCTGATTATATTGTCAACATTTTACCTTTTATGTAATATTTATATTATTCGCGCACGGAGGGTACTAGAAGCGTGGCAACGGGAACAAAGCTGTCCACCAGGATCATCCTTATGGTCGAGGCGATCATATTGATCACCGGCATCCTCTTCTGCGTCATCTCCATCAACATCTCGACCATCGCCATAAGAGAGTCCGTTCAGCAGCGAATGCTGGACATAGCCAACTGTGCGGCCAACTCGATAAGCGGCGACGCCCTCGCCTCGATAGACGAGGACAAGGTCGGATCGCCCCAGTACTTAACTATCTACGACACTCTCACCGTATTCAGAGACAACGTCGAGCTCGAATACGTCTATGCGATAAGGGAAGATACTGACGGCAGTTACATATTCATCCTGGACACCGATCCGGACGAACCTGCCAGCTACGGCGATGAGGTCAAATACACCCCTGCCCTGGACACTGCCGGCAGCGGAACGGCCGCAGTCGACGAGCAGCCCTACACGGATCAGTGGGGCGAATTCTACAGCGCCTACAGCCCGGTCTTCGATTCATCCGGCAACGTCGCAGGCATCGCGGTCGTCGACTTCTCTTCTTCGTGGTTCGACAGCCAGATAACCGAGCAGACTGTATCCATCGTCATCTCGCATCTTGTCATACTGATCATCTCCCAGCTCGTCGCCGCACTCCTGGCTTTCCTCGTCGTAAGACCTTATGTCAGGCAGCAGGGCATGCTCATGGAAGACAAGGTCAGGGCCGAGAGCGCGAACCACGCCAAGAGCGAATTCCTCACCAACATGAGCCATGAGATAAGAACACCGATAAATGCCGTCATCGGCATGAACGAGATGATCCTGAGAGAAGGCAGGACCGCCTCCGAACTGGGCGACGGCGAGACAAAGGCTCGTAAGGAATCACTTAAGAACATCGTCATGTACGCAGGCGACGTCGAGAACGCCGGCCACAACCTGCTGTCGATAGTAAATGACATCCTCGACTTCTCGAAGATAGAAGAAGGCAGGATGGAACTCATGGAGTCGCCCTACAGGCTGTCTTCCATGCTCAATGACCTGAGCAACCAGACTCTGTTCAAGGCAAGGGACAGGGGATTAGAATTCGTCATCGACGTGGACGAGACTCTGCCGGACGAGGTTTTCGGCGACGAGCTGCGCGTAAAGCAGATCTTCACCAACCTTCTGAGCAACGCGGTCAAATACACCGAGCACGGCATAATAAGATTCAAGCTGAGAGGTGAGCGCGACGGCGATAAGATCGTGTTCACGGCTGACGTCAAGGATACCGGCATCGGCATCAGGACAGAGGACAAGGAGAGGCTTTTTGAGAATTTCGAGAGGCTCGGACATAACACCACGGTGCACGGTTCCGGCCTGGGGCTCCCCATAACGCAGCGCCTGCTGAAGATGATGGACGGCACGATCTCCGTCGAAAGCGAGTACGGCAAGGGTTCGACCTTCACCGTGACCATACCGCAGAAGGTCTTGTCCGACGCGCCGGTGGGCGACTTCCAGGAGAGGTTCAAGGAGAGCGTCCTCGCGGCTGGTGCTTACAAGGAGTCTTTCCGCGCGCCCGATGCGCACATCCTCATCGTGGACGATACCAAGATGAACCTCGCGGTCGTCGTGAACCTTCTGAAGAACACGCGCATGAAGATAGATACGACATACACGGGCGCAGGTGCGATCGCGCTCTGCGAACTGAACCGCTACGACCTCATTCTGATGGATCAGCGCATGCCCGAGATGGACGGCACGGAGACTTTCCACATCATAAGGAATTCGGATACGGCGGCAAGCAAGGACTCCCCCGTCATCTGCCTCACCGCGGACGCAGTGGTCGGTGCCAGGGAGCGTTACCTCGCCGAGGGCTTTACCGACTTCCTCACCAAGCCCGTCGACAGCCACGCGCTCGAGAAGATGATACTGAAGTATCTGCCTGAGGATAAGGTGGAATTCATCAAGGGAGGCTCGGCTGCTTCCGAGGCTGTCGATACCGACGGTCTTGAATGCCTGAGAGAAGCCGGGATCGATCCGGAGATCGGCCTGCCCTACTGCCAGAACGATAAGGATTTCTACCTGACGATGCTCGCGGAGTTCGCGCACGGAAGAGACGAGAAAGCGGCTGCGCTCAAGGCTTCGTACGAGGCGTCCGACTGGAACAACTACGCGATCGGCGTCCACGCCCTGAAGAGCACCTCGCGCATGATCGGTGCGACAACACTGTCCGAGATGGCAGCTAGGCTCGAGCAGGCGGCAAACTCGGGCGACACGGCGGCGATCCTCGCCGAGCACGACGACATGCTCGCCAGATACAACACCGCCGTGATGGCCATCACTGATGCCGTGCACGCATCGCCCTCGACCGAAGACGACGAGATACTCGAGTTCGGCGCTCAGGGCGGTGACGATGAGATCCTGGAGTTCGCGCCGGGGTCGGAGGAGTAAAGCTTCCGCCGGGCGAGAATACAGCAGCGGTGACAGCAGCGCAGTGCATTCTGCTGTCAGAATGGCCTTCCATATGGTTCAGACCAGTGACTTCAAAAGGCCTGTGCGTAATTTGTGAGTCAGCGGACCCGATTTAAGCACAATTTACTCACAATCAGCTGAATATGCGTAATTTGTGACTATTTGACCCCTCTTCACTCACAAATAACTCACACCACTCCCCGCCCCCTCAGAACGCAAACAAAAAAGGACTGCCGGAGCAGCCCTTTTCGTGTGCTTGCATTGCCAACCCGTATCAGTGTACGAAATAGCTTGCGATGTTGAAGCCCGTAGGCATCGGGATTGTTACCATGAAGACCGTAGCGAGCACCAGAAGGATGCATGCGAATACGACGATGACAACGCGGTTCGGGATCTTCTTGAAGATTCCGACGATACCTAAGAGGAACAGTACGAGGGAGTAGATAACGGATACGAGGCCGTAAGCATCGCCGTTTGCGTTATCTGTCTTACCCTGTTCGAGAAGTGCGTCAGCCTCGTCGAGGACTGCGTTTGCTTCCGTGAAGTAGGAATCAACATAACCTTCCTTGTCGAAAGGTGTCGCATCGTAATCCTGCTCCATCGCCCACTGGATAGCATCGTAGAACTCGTCTGTGCAGTTGTCGTTCATGAGAGTGTCGATCTTTGCATAGATCATATCTGCCTCGTCAGATCTGCCGTTCATCTCTGCGATCTCGGCATCGAAAGCATAATCATAGATCGTGTTCCACAGGAGCATGTCCTGCATATAGTACTGAGCAGCCTCGTTGTACATGGAGTTACCCATTGCGGAGAGGTTATTGCTCTGTGTGTAGTTGGTAGCCTGGTTGCCGCCGTGCAGCGAGCTGATCCAGCCTGCCCATGCCATCAGGATAGCCGTAACACCAAGCAGGATAGCGATGATAACTTCAAGCTTCTGCTCACTGATACCGCTCTTCTGGGGAGCCGCCTCGCTAACTGCGACTTCCTCGGCAGCTACTGTCTTCTGTTCGTCAGCCATATTAATATTCTCCTTTCATAACAGCCTCGTGGTAATAGTAAAATAATATTTAGCTAAATACAACACCCAAATATTGCTCGTTTTTAGGCTTTCTCCAGCGTCTTCTCCAGGCGGTCCAGGTGCTCTCTGAGGGCGTGCATCTCCTTGAGGAGATCCTCTCTGGAGACCTCCGAAGAAGCCTCCGCTTCCTTTGCCGCCTCTGCCGCGGATTCGGCATTAACCTCGTCTATGGCGTTGACGACGATACCTACGACAACGTTCATGACAACGAAAGACGACAGCAGCACGAACGGCACGAAATACGCCCACGCATAAGAGAACTCCGCCATGACCGGTCTGCTGATGCCCATGGACCAGCTCTCGAGCGTCATTACCTGGAACAGCGTGTACATCGCCTTGCCTATCGTTCCGAACCAGTCGGGGAACGCCTCGCCGAACAGGTTCACTCCTATCAGCGCGAAAATGTAATAGATCAGGAGCAGCAGCACTCCGGTCCAGCCGATACTCGGGATGGACTTCACTATCGCATCGATGATGATCTGAAGCTTTCTGACATGACCGATGAGCTTGGTTCCCCTCAGAGCCTTGAGAGACTTGAGCACCCTCAATACTCTCACCGCACGGAATGCTGACATGAATGCCAGACCCGAAGCCATGGATACGCCTACGATAATAACGTCGAACCAGTTCCACGGATCCTTGAAGTAGTCCAGCCCGTAAGCCAGAAGCTTAACGATGATCTCGACGATGAAGATGATCAAACATACCATGTTGATCGTCGCGAGCGCGTTGACCGCACCTGCCGGCAGATCCCTGATGGTCTCGATTCCCATGATGACGGAATTGAACACGATGACGAATAATATGATCCCCTGGAACACACCGCCGTCAACGATCTTCCTTAAACCCTTTATCATTGTTTTCCCTCCTTTTTTGCCTTAAGAATTCTATCATTTTAGGGTTCAAAAAACATTGCAAAATATTTGCGTTTTGATACAATTTTAAAAGATATTTGATATGCGCATTTTGGGGCAGTCAGATTCAAATTCCGGGGTATCCCATCCCCTTCAATCTCTAGGAGGTCTTATGGCTTTTGGTATCAAGCAGGTCAAGGTAACAACATCGAAGAACTATTCTATGGAGTCTCTCTACGAGGCCATCAAGGATCATGAATTCACACCCGGCAAGCCCGAGCTCGTTTCTCAGGGTTTTGCCAAGATCATAGCTTTCCCTGCTATCGACAAGAACAATCAGTGCCAGATCACACAGGGCTGGTTCAAGGGCGCTGAAGGCAACAAGTTCACCGTCATGAGGAACGAAGAAGCAGGCGTCGGCAACATGGTCAAGAACGCTTTCCTCGATGATCTCACCGGCGGTATCACAGGACTCGGCAAGCTCGGCGGCAAGAATAACCAGCTCGCACAGCAGCAGGTTGACGAAGTCGTTGAAGAGCTCAACAAGATGGGTCTGTAATCTTAGATAGAATAATTTGGGTAGTTCAGCGGGCTGATTCCTTCGGGAGTCAGCCTTTTCTATTGGCCAGCGGTGCAATGTCTACTTCCGCGGCTACCAAATCCTCGGTTTTGGTAGCTTGATTGGTAGAACCTGCCCCTAATCTACCGGTTTGGCTACCATTTTCGCGATTTTGGTAGCAGTTTTGGTAGCGTGTATGGCAGTATGTGCGCAGATTCCGCAGTGCTCCCCTGCATCTTGAATTCGTAACTTATAAATGATTAAATATTCTGCGGTAGTTCTCTAGAATACCAAGATGTTGGGGGTATAAGAATATGTTAGAAGTCAAGAACGTAACCAAGCGTTACGGCAAGAACCTTGCATGCAATGATGTCTCATTCACATTGGAGCCCGGCTCGCTCACAGTCCTCCTGGGACCCAACGGCGCGGGCAAGAGTACGATAATCAAATCCATCATAGGTTTCCTTAAGTTCGAAGGTTCCATCACTGTCAACGGCGTGAACAATAAGACGCCCGAAGCGCGTAAGTATCTGGGCTATATCCCGGAGCTTCCTTCGCTCTATCCGAACCTCACGGTCGTAGAGCACATGGAGTTCATCGCGCGTGCCTACAGACTCACGGATTACAAGGACCGCATCGATATGCTCCTCAAGAGATTCGAGTTAGATGACAAACGCAAGAAGTTCGGAGACGAGCTGTCCAAGGGTATGCAGCAGAAGCTGAACCTCTGCCTCGGCCTTCTTCCCGACCCTGACATCATACTGCTCGACGAGCCTATGCTCGGTCTCGACCCGCACGCTATCAAGGAGCTCAAGCTCTATATCGAAGAACTGCGCCAGGCAGGCAAGACACTGTTCATCAGTACGCACATCATCGACAGCGTCGACATGCTCTGGGACAGGACCATCATCATGCAGGGCGGCCAGATCAAGGCCAACGTGACCAGGAGCGAAGTCGACGGAAGCGGCAAGTCTCTTGAAGATGTCTTCTTCGAAGTTACCGAAGGCATCGAGAAGGACCAGGTCAGCGGTGACGAAGATAAGGCGGGAGACGACAAATGAGACTGTTTGCATATTATGTCTTCCACTCGGTTCTTAACACGCTTAAGAAACTGCTGAAGACCTGGGTCGCAGTATTCCTCGTACTCTGCCTGGCGGGCGGACTTCTGGGCGGCATCATCGGAACCGTTATTTCTTTCGTTGAAGACCAGAACGAGGCAAAGGTCGAATCCGTCGAAGAAGAAGACGAAGACGACGCGGATGACGCTGATGAGGACGACGAGATGAGCTTCTCGTTTACTGCTGATATCGAGAAATACATGAAGGAGTACGACCTTACTCCGGCGAATATCGTGGACTTCTGCATCTCCGCGGTATTCTTCCTGATACTCGCGACGAACGTATCCAACGCGCAGAACTCGGGCAAGATCTTCCTGCCCGCCGATGTGCCGATGATGTTCGCGTCGCCGCTCAAACCGCAGTCGGTACTGCTGTTCAGGCTTACCTGCACGCTCGGCTCGTCATTCTTCGTATCGCTGTTCATGATATTCCAGATGCCGAACCTCATGGTCAACGCCGGGCTCGGATTCTGGGGCGCTCTGTCCTGCATCGTCGTATACATGCTGATCCTCATGTTCAGCACGCTCATTCAGGTAACTTTCTATACCATCGCATCCAAGCTCGACAACGCTACCGATAAGTTCCACAAGATCCTCATCGGCTTCTACGGTGTTCTTGCTGCAGGCTTTGCTGCGTATGTGATGCTCGGCGGGAAGGAACTCGTACCTGCCGTGAAAGACTATTTCGCGAATCCCGCGACGCACTGGGTTCCCTTCTGGGGATGGCTCAGGGGCATATCCTACAACGCGGTCAACGGCGACCTCGCGATGTCCGGCATCTACCTCGGGCTGTTTGCCGTGTCCTGCATCCTCATGATCGTCTTTATCTGGAAGATGAAGGCGGACTTCTACGAGGACGCGATGTTCGCGGCGGAGCGTAAGGCGGAGCAGATCGAGAACGCGCAGAGGGCATCTTCCGGTGCGACCGTCGTGCGCGAGAAAGAGCGTAAGGGCAGCATCGACCGTGAAGGCTTCCGCTTCGGCTGTGGTGCCAACGTCTTCTTCTACAAGGCGGTGTTCAACAGGTTCAGGTTCGCCAAGCTGAAGATCTTCTCCACGACGATGCTCGTGTACCTGGTAATGGGCGTTTTCGCGTCGTTCTTTGCCGGAAGGTACGCCCCGGATTCCATCGACAAGTTCATGATCCCCGCGTGTGCGATGGGCATCATCGCCTTCTACCGCACGTTGGGCGACCCGATCCGCGAGGACACTTCCAGGGAGTTCTTCATACTCATCCCGGACAAGCCCTACTCGAAAATCATCTGGTCCCTGCTCGGGTGCCTTACGGTAACGGCGATCGACCTCGCGATACCTATGGTCATCTCCGGCATCATGCTGCAGGCAAACCCGCTGGTGATCCTGATGTGGTTCGTGTTCATCCTGTCGATCAGCTTCTTCGCCACGGTGGTGGGAACGTTCATCTCGCTGGCCGTCCCGACGGAAGGCGCGCAGACGATCAAGTTCGTGCTGCAGATGATCTTCCTGTACTTCGGCCTCGGCCCTTCCGCAGCCGTGGTCTTCGCAGGTGTGTACTTCAATGTGCTCATTCCCGCGCTGCTGATCGGTACCCTGATGAACGCCGTCACGGGATTCCTGGTATCGCTCCTGCTGCCGGTTTTCCTGGGCCGAAAGTGAGATTTATTGGATTTTTGTCATTTAAAATCTAAAAATCTCTTGAAAAAATATCCGATTAATATATATTAAGGATAGTTTCAAAACTATAACGGAGGGTTTTATTATGGAAAAGAGATTTAATAAGCATCTTTACTGCTGGCTGTTCTGCTGGTTCCTCGGCTGCTTCGGTGTTGACCGTTTCCTCAGAGGACAGATCGGACTCGGCGTTCTTAAGCTCCTCACAGTAGGCGGCTGCGGAATCTGGGGCATCATTGACTGGGTCATCTGCCTCATGAAGGTTTATGGTGAGCCTTTCAAGAACGACGAAGAAGTTGTTTTCGTTGACGGTGCTTACGCTAAGTAATCCTTAGACAGAATCAAAAGAATCCGACCCGCTCGTAATGGGCGGGTCTTTCTTTCACTCTATGAGCAAGAATACGAAAAAGGCAAACAAGACAAAGATAATAACGGCAGCATTGGTGACAGCAGTACTGCTCATCCTGGCTTACCTGCTCCTCACTGGCAACTACAGATGCCCGTTCAAGTTCATCACAGGCATCCCCTGCCCTGCATGCGGGCTTACCAGAGCCTGTGTATCGCTCACATTTGGCGATATTCAGGGAGCTTTTCATTACCATCCGCTGTGGCCGGTCGTGGTTCCGACTGTCCTGGTGGAGCTCCTTAACGGCTTCGGCCTGATCAAGCTTCCTAAGAAGTTCAATAACATCTGGCTCTGCATAGTCGGCGGACTGCTGCTGGTCTGCTATATCGTCAGATTGGCCACAAATACCTTAGTATATTGAGAATCAAGCCTTTGTAACACTGTTACACTTGAATTTTTGGGCAAATACCACTTGAAATTCTAAAATTTATCTATATATTATTTTTAGTTTCCAAAATATCACGGAGGATTTATAGATATGGAAAAGAGATTTAACAAGCATCTTTACTGCTGGCTGTTCTGCTGGTTCCTCGGCTGCTTCGGCGTTGACCGTTTCCTCAGAGGACAGATCGGACTTGGCGTTCTTAAGCTCCTCACAGTAGGCGGCTGCGGCGTATGGGAGCTCATTGACTGGATCATCTGCCTCATGAAGGTTTACGGTGAGCCTTTCAAGGATGATGAGGAAGTTGTCTTCATCGACGGTAACTACGCTAAGTAATCCTTAACGGTAAAGTTAACTTGAACAAACAGGGCGTTCCTTCGGGAATGCCCTTTTGTTTTGCACGCGACCCAAAACTTGAAAAACACCCTCATCTTGTATATTTTTATTAAGTAATTAATTCGGGAGACTGACCAGATGGAAGAATTTTTGACCAAGCTCACAGAGATCAACGACATTATCAACTCATTCGTATGGGTGAAGATAGGCCTTATACTGCTCATAGGCACGGGCATACTGATGACTGTAGTCACCAAGTTCTTCCAGATCACGCACGTCGGGCACTGGTGGAAAAAGACCGGCGGCGGCGTTTTCGATAAGAAGAGCCACAACAAGGGTGAGAAGGGCAGCGTGTCGCAGTTCCAGGCCCTCTGCACTGCCCTCGCGGCGACGATCGGCACCGGCAACATCGCTGGCGTGTCCGCGGCTATCTGCCTGGGCGGCCCCGGCGCTGTGTTCTGGATGTGGGTCGCGGCGTTCTTCGGCATGATGACGAACTTCTCCGAGAACGTGCTCGGCATCTACTTCAGGAGGAAGAATTCCGACGGCGAGTGGTCCGGCGGCGCGATGTACTACCTGCAGGACGGTCTGGGCTCATATAAGGGCTGCAAAGTCGTCGGCAAGGTGCTCGCGGTGCTGTTCTCGTGCTTTGCCGCGCTGGCTTCTTTCGGCATCGGCAACCTGGGGCAGGTCAACAAGATCACGCTGAACATCGAGTCTGCGTTCTTCAGCGACATCACGGAGTCCATGACGGTCGCGGGCGGCATCAAGGTCGTGCCCTTGTGCATAGGTCTGGTCCTCATGATGACTGCCGGCGTCATTATCCTCGGCGGTCTTAAGAGGATCGCGGCGGTTGCCGAGAAGGTCGTGCCGTTCATGGCGGTCGCGTATATCCTCGGCGCGCTCGTGCTCGTAATTATTCACATCACTTCCGTTCCTGCTGCGTTCGAGGCCATCTTCAGATTCGCGCTCGGCATCAGGCCCGTGGCAGGCGCCGTCGCAGGCATCGCCATCAAGGAAGTCATCACGCAGGGCTGCAAGAGAGGCGTGTTCTCGAACGAGGCGGGCCTCGGCTCATCCGTCATGGTCCACAGCAACTCCGACGTCAAGGAGCCCGTCAAGCAGGGCATGTGGGGCATCTTCGAAGTCTTCGCGGACACTTCCGTCGTCTGCACCATGACCGCGCTGGTCGTTCTCACATCAGGCTTCATCGACCTCGAGACGGGTCTTGCCAGGGAAGGCGTCGAGGATGCTACGCTCGTCGCGAAAGCATTCAGCAACGTCTTCGGCAAGGGCGGCGAGATCTTCATCGCAGTCGCCATCCTGCTCTTCGCCTTCACGACTATCCTCGGGTGGTCGCACTACGGCAGCAAGGCCGTCGAATACCTTATGGGCACGCTGGCCTCGAAAATCTACAAGGTCCTGTTCGTTCTGCTGGTCGTCGCGGGCGCCCTCATGGAGAGCTCGCTTGCCTGGGACATCTCCGACACCTTCAACGGCCTGATGATGATCCCCAACCTGATCGGTGTCGTCGCGCTCTTCCCTCTCGTCAAGAAGATCACGGACAACTACACCGCGCGCAAGATCAAGGGCAAGACCGACGTCGAGCCGATGCTGTCATACGACAAGAAGATCCAGGAAGAGCACGCCAGGCTGGTTAAGGACGGAGCCGAGTAAGTGGGGGTTCGTATGCCCTGAATGTGCGAGGTTTTGACCTATGGGCTTGAACACTCCCCTGAACATTTGGGCACTTTGTGCGAGGTTTTGATCTATGGGCTTGAACACTTTGCTGTTCATTTGCCCCGAATGTCCTGGTTTTTGACCTAGTGTATTGAACAATCCGCTGCATATAAATACCCGGGATGACGCATCCCGGGTATTATTCAAAGTGCTATTAAACCGATTGTTATCCCTCCATTATGGTCCATTCCTGCCAGTATTCAGGAGTTCCCCAGAAAACATATGCGAGGATAGGATCTTTATCAGAATCGATATACTGGTAGAAAATGAATCTGTAAGCATTGCCATTTTCATCCAGGAAGATGTAATCACTTCTCTGGAAGTCATCAGGTGTCAGTCTGACGTAAGCCGGTGTTCCGACGATCTCCAGGAACTGTGTCTCACCCATAACACTGGTTATACCGCCCATCTCAAATTCCGCATAACCGTCGTAGAGATTAATACCATAAACCACAGTATCATCAGTTACACTGTCTGGATTGTAATCAAAACCTCCGATAACGACCTCAAAACCGGTCTCCCTCTCTTCCTCGTATATCTCACCGTCTTCTTCATCGACTTCGGTATAAACATAAGATTTAGTCATTCCCATGCGGCCACAGGAGACAACACCGTCAGTCGTATATCCCAATGCTTTAAGATCACCGACAGTGCAGGGCAAGACTATCTCATTACCCAAAATCGAAGGGGTTCCTGAGATCAGATCAGCATCCGGATTGAAGTACTGCGATATGTCTTTCTTTGTAGTCTCTTCCGATACTGATGGTTCGGTATCCGAAGGCATGCTCTCTTCTTCAGGCTCGATCACGACCTCTGCGATTTCTTCCTCTTCTTCGGATTCTTCACTCTCTTCTTCCACGTACTTGTCCTCAGGCTTCTCATTAGCCGCCTTGCTCACCAGAAATACGATCCCGCCTGTAACTGCTCCTACTGCCACTAAGGCAACAACTGCAAATAATATCTTCTTTAACATAAAACTTGTCCCTTTCTTTGCTGCTTCCACAGCGATCTTTGTTCCCGCTTCTTTTGCAGAAGCCTTTACAGATGCGGACAAGATAGTTGTAAGCGAAGCGGGCATTGCCTTGAACGGCACCATCTCCGCCTCTTTGATAAACAGTTTGCTCAGGAACGGCAGAGCCATAGCTGCGCCAAACAGTTTTGTATTCTTTTCTTTCTCATACTTCTCGACCTCCTTCTTGATCTTATTGCGGGCAAAATTCAGACGTCGCAGAACGGTTCCCTGGGGTACACCCAAGGCCTCGGCGATCTCTTTGGTGCTCATCTCATCGAAATAGTACAGTACCAGTGTCCTGCGGGTATCGTCGGACAGGGTGTTTTCGATAATGTCCATCAAGACCTTGCGCATCGCGTCGGATTCAACGAGATGCTCCGGGAGGAAGTCCTCGGGAACGGCTTCTACATCATCAAAGAAATCGTCTTCAACCGAGTCTGTCTTCGCGAGCTTTATGCGGTCCAGACACTTGTTGGCAGCGATCTTCTTAAGCAAAGCCTTCGCCTTGCTCGTATCCGTCATATCAGAATAAGATTCGATAAAAGATACGAAAGTATCCTGGACCACGTCCTCCGCATCACTCTCATTCTTGATGAGCGACAGTGCTGTCCAGTAAACGGCTTTGTAGGCCTCGTTATAGATCTGCTCGAGTTCTTTGCCGGTCATTTTTTTGCCTCCTTTCTATCCGCATCTACTCACTTAACGAATAACTGATACGGATTATTCGGTGGTTCGAGAAAATTTTTTCATTTAATTTGTATTCGACTTATTACTCCTCGTCGATCTTATTACTCCTCGTCGATCTTACCGAAGACGCCGTGCAGATCGTCGAGCGAGCCCTGCTGCTCGTAAGGCGTATCCCGCATGGCGAAACGCTTCTCGCGCAGCTGATCCAGCTCTTCAACGGAGATGTGTTGCTCGGAAGCAATCTCTGTTGGCATGCGCCTCCGTACGAGCTCGTCACCTTTGGGCTGCGGGACAGTGGCGGTAAGCTTACGGGCGAACTGCTTGCTGAAGCAGTCCCTGTCGACATTGCTCATCTTGTCCCTTCTGACCGTGAACTTGGCATAGGCCTTGTACGCAGACCTGCCTCCGACGCTGTCGCCTATGTTGTTCGACTTCTCCAGGAACGTGGAGAATATCCAGAGGGACAGTCCGAAGCCGAAGCCGAGTGCGATTACAAAAGCTATAACGTCTGTCATAATGTCACCCCTGCCTCTTTTTCGTGAAATCAAAGATATCCTTGTCCTGCGTGCGCTTGATGTTCTCGAAGACTTTCTTCATCTTGCCGAATCCCGTCACAAACAGCGTTACTATACCGGCGATGATCAGAGCAAAGATCCGGCCGTCAATCTTGCCCAATAGCGGCAATATCTCCCTAAGGATCAGGAAAGCCGCGACCGTCGCGATGATGCCCGCTATGACCAGCAGCGTGCAGAACAGGATCTTGTTCCAGGGCAGGCCGCAGACGACCTTGCCGGACTGGCCGTTAACGAGGATGGTGTTAGGCTTGCCCTTGTATCTGAACGTGATGAACCACGCCGGGAGCATCGCATATACCATGTCGTTGTCGAGGAGCAGGGACGGGTATGAGCTTATGACCTTCTTGTTGCTCGCACTATCAGATACGTTGTTTATTGCTTCTTCGTTGAAATACTCATTTGCCCTGAGCAGTGCCGCATGCCTTAAGTCATTGTATACAACGTCGGACACGTTCGAGTAGAAGCCTGCAAGGTAGTCCTCGTCAAACGGCTTCAGCAGCGTCAGATCGTACGGCTCGAGCCTGAAGCTGCTCTCGTCCGTGAGAGCACGCGATGCATCGAGCGGGAGGTTCTTGATATGCATCTCGCCTGCGCGTCCGTAATACCTTGTCACGCTGTGCTTGCCGGTCCTGACCTGACCGGAGATGACAACGGCATTCGTATAGTCGGCATTCACGATCCAGTACGGAATGTAGATGCCGCGCACGCACTCGGGCTTAAAGCGTTTGATATCCTTGGGGATAAATAGACCTTTGTCTATCTTTTTGTGCACAAGCTCGATCGCCTTCTCCCTGGTGATCGCGAACGGCAGCACTAACTCGGGGCGCTTCTGCTTCGAGATCCTGCTGAAGACGACATTCGGGTTGCCGCAGTACACACACGTCGTCGACGCCTCGGTACCGTTGATTATGATCTCGCCTCCGCACTCGCTGCACGTATACACGTAGCAGTCCATCGTGTCCGCACTCTTCTCACCGTAAGCCTTCTCCGCGAACACCGCCTCCAGGTCCTCTCTGTACGGCATCGCCTCGGCTTCTATCTCCTCCGGCGCGAAAGCTCCGCCGCACGCACCGCAGACCAGCTTCTGCGACGTCGGATCGAACACCAATGCGTGACCGCAGTTCTTACAAAGTGTTGCCATATCCTATTCCCTTTTATTCCTCTTTGTCCAAAGGCCTGAACACGCCCTTGAAGTCACTGCTCGGCTGCTGGCTCTCCCAGATGCTGAACTCGTCCTCGGTCGGATTGCCGAAGCGTCTTGCCGCAGCTGCTTCCTCGGCAGCCGTGGGCTTGTATCTCTCAAGCTCTTCCTCCGACAGTCTGTGCACGAGTTCGCTGCCGCGGGGCGCATTGTTCTCGCCTTCGATCGGTTTATCGTGGTTAGCGCAGAATGTGTTCGTCTCGTTATTACCCAAACGTCTTTCACACGTGAAGTGTACGTGCACGCCGTAAATGTCCTTGGTGCCGGTGCTGTCACCGATGTTGTTAGATTTGTCCAGGAGAGTGCCGCACGCCCAGCATGCTATGCCGAAGCCAAGGCCTAATGCGAAGATAAATGATAATACGTCCATGCTTCAGCCCTGCCTTTTCTTGGTGAAATTGAATATGTCTTTGTCCTGCGTAAGTTTGATGTTCTTGATGACCTTGCGCACCTTGTTGATGCCGGATATGAACAGACCGATGATGGCCGCGATGATGGCCGCGATGATCTTACCGCGGCCGTCGCTGCTGCTCGAGGAGCGTTTCGAGCTCGAAGTAAGCAGCATCGGAAGCATCGGCTTCAGCACTATGAACGCCGCTACCGTGGCAGCGATCCCGAGGATTACGAGCAGTGCGATGAAGAGTCCTTTGCGCCACGGCAGACCGCACACTACTTTGCCCGTGTCGCCGTTGACCAGGATCGTGTTGTGCTTGCCCTTGTACGGGAACGTGATGAACCACGCCGGCAGCATCGCATAAGCCATGTCGTTGCCGACCTTGATGTGCGGGCAGGAATTCGTGACCTCTTTGCTGCTCGCGCTGACTCTTTTCATCGCTTCCTCTTCGAAAAATCCTTTCGCCCTCTGGAGTGCAGCGAACCTGACGTCGCTGTACGTTACGTCCGAGACGTTCGAGTAGAAGCCCGCGAGGTAGTCCTCGTCAAAAGGCTTGAGGTGCGAGACCGCGAACGGTTCGAGCTTCGAGCTGCTCTCGTCCGACAATGCGCGGGATGCGTCTATCGGCAGCTGCTTGAGCTTCAGGCTTCCTGCCGAACCGAAATACCTTGTTACATGGTACTTGCCTTGCTTGACCCGTCCCTTGATGACGACCGCGTCCGTAAAGTCCGCGTTGACGATCCAGTACGGAATGTAGATGCCCCTGACGCAGTCCGGCTTGAACTTCTTGATCGCCCTGGGAATGAATATGCCGCGGTCGATCTTCTTGTGCACAAGTTCTATCGCCTTCTCTTTCGTTATCGCGAAAGGCATGATGTACTCCGGGCACTTCTGCTTTGCTATCCTGCTGAAGACGACGTTCGGGTTGCCGCAGTACACGCAGGTCGTCGACGCTTCCGTGCCGTTGATGATGATCTCGCCGCCGCACTCCGCGCACTCGTACACGTAGCAGTCCATGTACTTCTCTTCCGCCGTGCCGTACACCTGCTCTGCCGTCTCCGCCTTCAGATCCTGCCGGTACTCCTTGGCCTCGGACTCTATCTCCTCCGGCGCGAAAGAGCTTCCGCACGAGTCGCACACCAGTCTCTGCGTTCTCGGGTCGAACACCAGTGCGTGCGCGCAATTCTTACAAAGTGTTGCCATATCCTATTTCCCTTGTTGTGTGAGCGGTTGACAGTTCCGTATATATAATACTATTCGTGCGCGCGAGTTCAAACCCGCAGTTGTCGGGAATAGGGTGCCTGTGTTTGGTCTTTGGTGCGAATTTGTGCGGGTGCTGACAGCGGGGCGCACCGCTATGCTGTCCACCCTGCTGTATTTTTGCCCCGAAAGAAGCCTTTCTGACAGCAACTTGCACCGCACTGCAGTCTATCCTGCTGTATTTTCGCCCCGAAAAAGGCCATTCTGACAGCAACTCGCACCGCACTGCTGTCTGCCCTGCTGTATATTTTCCCCCTGGGAAGCCTTTCTGACAGCAATCCGCACCGCACTGCAGTCCGGCCTGCTTTTTCGAGAGGCCAAAAGCTGTCCCGGCACGCCAGACTCCCCGCAAAGCCTTATCTGCCAGTGCTTTGCGGCACTTCGACGCCACTTCACGCGCACCGGGGTCTTGTCGGTTTTTGTCGGTTTTTGTCGGGTTTTTCGGGCGCTTTCCGTGCTAACAATATAGGCATCAACACAAGGAGGGCAGGAATATGCGTTTGCCACTGAAAGTTCATGCCGTGAAGATCCGGTACAGGGAGCGCGCGCTGAGGGAGATGGTTCACGGGCGGATGGCAATGATGGGCGGAAAGCCGTATGTGTACATAACTTATATCCCTGACGATGCGAGCGTCACCAAACACCATCCGATCCGCTACAATGCGGAAAGTCCCAAAGGCAGGGAATTCGCGCCGCAAGTGGCCCGGTACATCAGGGCGAAAGCGGATTTCGACAGGCTGCTGCTGGATTGGCGTGCGCTGTACAGATTCGAGCCGCCGGAGGTCAGGTTCCCGATAAGCAATACCTGGGACCCGCATCACATGGATAACAAGTTCTATCTTGATGCGGTCGCTAACACGAACAAGATGCCGCCCAAGAACCCCGTTTACAGCGGAAGCGATGTGCTCAAATCGAAGAACGAGCAGTTCGGCAAGGACAAACTCGTTGAGATGGGTATACCCTACAAGTACGAACCGGCGCTGGACATCAATAATCCGGAAGAGATCGTGCCGGATTTCCTGCTGTCATTCTATGAGATCGACCGGTGCGTGTACGCGGAGATCGGCGGCATGACAGACAAATACGATTACTCGCGGTCGATCGCGGAAAAGATCAATTACTACTCCGGCAACAACTACCGGCAGGGGCGCGAGATGATCTACTGCTTCATGTTCGACAAGAATAATTTCGATGAGGAAGTCTTTGCCGCAGCGGTACTGGCGTCATACGATGTGCTCATTCCGGAAGATGCGCTGGACTGGAGCAAATGCGGGCCGCCGCAGATAGAGAAGGAACGTGCGCCGCGGGAAGAGAGTTAATGGTTTATCGGGGTGGATAATCTGACAGCAATCCGCACTGCAATGCAGTCTGTTCTGCTGTATTTTCACCCCGAAAAGGGCCTTTCTGACAGCAATCCGCACCGCACTGCAGTCTGCCCTGCTGTATTTTCGCCCCCAAAAGGTCCTTTTTGACAGCAACTCGCACCGCACTGCTGTCTGCCCTGCTGTATTTTCTCCCCCAAAAGGGCCATTCTGACAGCAATCCGCACCGCACCGCTGTCTGCCCTGCTGTATTTTCGCCCCGAAAAAGGCCATTCTGACAGCAAAACAAACAGCGGAGCTGTCCGCCCCGCTGTATTTTTGCCGGTAATAAGGGCCAACTTACCCCAGTGCGTCGAATGCCTCGTACACGGCCTGGAGTTCTTCGTCTTCAAAAGGCGCCTCAGTGTTAGGCTTGCCGTCTTCGTCGTACTCGGTGGCGGCGAGGATGTAGTTTCCTGCGATCGCGGTGATCGGCCACTGCTCGTCATCCACAGACTCTTCGACTACAAGCTCATCGTTCTCGTCGTAGTACTCGACGGAAGATTCGACGTGTACCGTAACCTTATCGCCGACGCTGTAATCGTCTATAGAATCATCGTCAACTTCGATCAGCCTGACCGTCACGGTCCTTACAGTGTCTTCATCTTCGATATATGTATAGTCGTTGATCTCTGCGATGTTCAAGATGCCTGCGTCTGTGTTGACGTCGGTGGCATAGTAGTAATCGTGGGACTCCTCGACGCAGTCAGCGATGTAGTCTTCTACTGTCTGCGGGATGCCCTCGGTAGTCGTGCTTCCAAAGAGTTCCACGACGTCATCATCCGTGAAGAGATTGCCGTCGACGATGTAGAGCAGCACGCCCTCGAAATCCATATCCTCCAGCGACGGAACACTCTCGGAAGGCGCGGTCGATTCTGTCGCAGAAGACGTTGCAGAAGTTTCAGTTGAAACCTCCGACGCCAAGCTCTCAGCAGGGAGCGATGCCGGCACTTCGGTTGCTGCAGGTTCTGCCGCCTTGCATCCTGCCAGAAGGAGCGCTGATGCGAGCGCCGCGCACATAAACTTCTTATTCATCTCTATATCCTCCGCATAAGTCAATATTCAATACAAAAGACGGGCCGAGACCTCAGTCTTCAGCCCGTCATTATACACCACTTGCCGGGAAATCCCCGAGGCCAAATGAGGCTATTTGAAGGTTAATCATTGAATCCGTTGATTATGCCGACCACGAAGAAGAACATGAACAGGATTATGCCCGCGATACCGATGTACTTTGCCGCCTTTGTCCTGCCGTTCGAATTGCCGTTATTCTCTTCCTTGATCGCCAGGCACAATCCGGCTATCGAAAGCGGGAACATGCAGGTAGCCAGTCCCATGATAGAGGCTATCAGTGCCGATACATCAAGCCCGACACGCCTCGAAGAGGTATAGTCATTGCCGGAATATGTAGGCGCGGTATAGCCCTGGGAGCTCTGCGAACCCTGCGAATACTGTGACGAGCCGTCATTGGATACCGGCTGCGTTCTGGTCTGCATCGTGCTGTAGCCGCAGTCGGGGCAGGCGTTGGTGTAGAACACTTTGCCGCAGTTGGGGCATGTTTTCGGCGGGGCGTCGAATCTTATTCCGCAGTCGTTGCAGAACGAACCCTCGAACGAATTGCCGCAGTTCGGGCAGATGTGCTCATAGTTGGTCGAGCCGCAGTTCGGGCAGGAAGGAACACTCTCCTGGAACCTGCATCCGCAAAAAGAACAAATCCTCATTGTATGTCACCTCAATTTCTGCGCGCCACCAGCATCATCACAAGCGCAATGAAGCCGATAACTATATCCAGTGTGCAGAAAGACACTGCTCCGTTCAGATATTTCTGATCCTGCTCGCTGAGATCGCCTTTCTGCTTCTCCTTGTATGCCATCACGAGACCGATGATCGGCAGCGGCAGCAGGCAGGTAAAAAGACCCATCATGCCCAGGAGCCACGCCGTCATGATGTTCTTGTTCGTGGTGCCTGTTCCTGAATTCCGGGACATGCGCATAGAAGATATGTTATGCACAGAATTCTCTTGTTCGTGATCCGTACCGCCGGGTGTCTGCGGCTGCGCTATTGGCCTGTTGATGCCGTTGTAACCGCAGTCGGGGCACGCCCTGGAGAAATACTTTCGGCCGCAGTTCGGACAGGTCTTGGGCACTGCATCGTATGTGGTGCCGCAAGAGGGGCAGAACTTGCCCGTGAACATCGTCGAACAGTTCGGGCATCTGTACTCGAACTCCTTGGACCCGCAGCTCGGGCAGACCCTTGCCGCGTTATCAGCCTGTGAACCGCAGAACGTACAGATCTTCATTTCCTATAATACTCCGACATCACGCTTGCTGCGCCGCCGAAGATCATCACGGCGAACATCATAATGAACAATACCAGACCGACGACGCCCAGCGCCAGACCCAAGTCGTAATACATCTTGCTGCGCTGATCGATGTCTTCCTTTTTCCTTCCCCTGGCCGACATTATGATGGCTGCGACCGAGAGCGGCGGCATGAACATCATGAATCCGAGAAGGCCTGCGACGAATGCCGGCATGGCTTTCCTGTCGGAAGGAGCGCCTCTCAATGCATTACGGTAACCTGCATTTGCAGCGGGTGCCTGCGGCTGCACGGTCTCCATGAACTCGCTGTATCCGCAGTCGGGGCACGCCTTGGAGAAATACTTCCTTCCGCACTTTGGACAGGTCTTGGCGACGGCATTGAAATTCGTGCCGCACGCCGGGCAGAACTTGCCTTCGAATTCCTTGGAGCAATTCGGGCAGATATAGTTGAACTGCTTTGAACCGCAGCTTGTGCATACCTTTGCCGAATTCTCAGCCTGATAACCACAGAATGTACAGATCTTCATATTTATCATCTCCTTTTGAGATTATAGCATTGACGGGTGGGCATTCATATAGAAGTCGGTGCCCTGTGGGGGCATTGTATGTTGCGGTGGGTGCGGAAAATGATAGTAATATTTTGCTACTTTTGTGCAGTCTCCCGCTCCACGGGAAAAATACACTGCTTTATACACTGCTATGCGTGGATTTTATAGTGAATTACGGGGATCTGCGGGCAAAATACACTGCAACATACACTGCTATGTGGGGATTTTGCAGGGATTTACGGGGATCTGCAGGGACGTGCCTTCTCGAAAAAGGACACCGCCGGTGCGGCAAACACTGCCGAACGCGCGAAAACCCTCAGGCCATGAACGCCCTGATCTCGTCCATCCGCTTCTCAGCCGCCTTACGCCCGAGTTCATACACGCGGCGGAGTTCATCAGGGTCATGGACGACTGTCTTGAGACCGAGCGGAGCGTCAGGCCTTATTACCAGCGTATTCCCCGCCTTCTCGCACTCGGCGACATAAGCGGTCTGTTCGTTGTACATCGCGGGGCGTGATTCGAGCGCTTCGGCGATCTTCGGGTGGCCCAGAGTCAGGAGCTTGATGAGCGGCATGACCTTCATCTGCTGCTTCACAAAACCCTCGGGCTGCGTGAGTATAACAATGTTACGGTCGTATCCGTGGTCCCTCATGTACTTCAAAGGGATGGAATCACGCATGCCGCCGTCGAGATAAAGCGAGTCTCCGATCTTAACCGGACGAGACAGCACCGGCTGGGACGCGGATGCGCGCATCCACTTGATGTCTTCGTCGTCGCAGGTCTCCATCTTGTGGTACACTGCCTCGCCTGTGTTGATGTCCACGGCGATGACGATAAAATCCATAGAGTTGGATCTATATGTCTCGTAATCGAACTTATCAAGTTCCTTCGGGATATCGTAATAACAGAACTGCCCGCCGAAGACGTCGCCCGTCAGAAGCCACGAACGGAACGAGCAGAACTTCCAGTAATTGCAGTATTTAGTGGCGTATCTGACCACCCTGCCGATCTGTCTGGACTTATAGTTGCAGCCGAAGCATGCGCCTGCGGACACGCCAATGGTGGCATCGAACTCGATGCCGTTCTCCATCAGGACGTCCATAACTCCCGCAGTAAAGAGGCCGCGCATGGCCCCGCCTTCCAATACCAGACCTTTGCTCATAACGGAATAAATATACACATAAAGTCGCGGATTGTCATCCGGGACTTATTCGGCGATATAGGAATTCTCTTTCATGAAAGCGGTCAGCTGCGACGAGAACAGTTTCGGGTAGTAATAGACGGCATACGAATTGCCCGTGAAGTTAACGACTTTCTGCTTGTCGGCGTTGGTTATCATGCGTTCATAGCAGGTCGTCCAGTTGATGCCGTACGCCTTGGAATACTTGACGTCGGAGCTAAGCAGGAACATGACGGGAATGTCCTCGGGGAGCTTGAAGCCTGACATGGTCTTGCTGTTGGCGTAGATCATGGTGAGCTCTGAGATGTACGACTCGCTCAGGTTGCCTTCTATGAAGAGCTCCTTGATCGCGGGGGCGTAGTCTTTCATGATGCCCTCGGTGAACATCAGGTCGAAGTAGACCAGCTCGATATCGACGTATCCGGTGAGGGTCGCGAGCTGATTCCAAAGCATGTCCGACCTGACACCGCGCTCGATGTTCCACTCGTATTCTTCCGTGGTCTTGAACTTGCCCTGGATGAGGTGCGGGCCGGCTTCCGGAGGTGCCGCATCTATGCAGATCATGCCGGCAATGCCGTCAGGGTACTTCTCGATATAACGGAACGCGTATAGGCCTGCAAACGAGTGCGGCATGAGGATGATCTTATCCGTAATGCCAAGCGAATCGAGCACGCCCTTGATGATGTCCGCGTAATGGTCGACGGTCTTCTCCGCACCGGAATCGGGGCTGAATCCCGAACCCGGGAAATCGATTATCACCACGCGGTATTCGTCGCCCAGGTAGCTCGTTATGGTGCGCAGGTTAAGTGTCGATCCGGGCGCTTCCATGGAGCTCATGAGGACCACCGTGTACTCGCCTTCGCCCTGCGTGTAGACCGCGATCTGCTCGCCGGCGGCGTCCACCATGGTGATGTTGCTTTGCTTGTATTTCGAGAGCTGGTCGCGCGCTGCGGCCGAGTCGGAATTATGCTTGATGCCGAGGTATACCGTGCCGATGACGACGATCACGCCGAGGATAATGAGGTTGCGTTTGGTGTTGTGCATGAATTTCTCGAGGACCGTGAAGCGGTAGTAGTTCTCGGAGATCAGGTCGAACAGGACTTTCAGGCCGAACGCCGCGCCGAGAGACAGCACGCACACGACGAGCACATACAGCGGCACGCTCCTGATATAGCAGTACGGGCGCACCTTGTTGCCGATAAAGTTCGGACCGAAAACATTCACGAATATCCCGTGCACGAGGTAGATCTCGAGCGTGAATCCGCCCAGGAAAGTAAGCACCTTACGCACCACCGCGAGAGCCTTGTTCTTCGCGTCTTCTGCGGGCGTCAGGAGCGTTATGTAATAACACGCGACGGAGAACGCGGACGAGCCGGCCATCTGCAGGATGACCACACATATATCGAGCACGCCGTAATTCTTGAAGCCCGTGGCGGCTGCTATGGCAGAAGCGTTCTCGGTGACGGCAAAGCAGGCCGCAGCGATGGCGGCGCATACTGCCGGCCAGACGATGCTCTTCTTCTCTTCTTTCTTATCTGCGAACCTGATGCCCACGAGGAACGCGGGAACTGCGTTGATCCACCAGTTGCCGAAGCCCAGCACGTAGCAGATAACGGAATATGCGAGGACCCACGCGCACATGACGGGGAACGACGCGCGGCCTTCCTTGCGATACGCGAGGAAGAACCCGACGTAGAGAATCGCGATCGTGAACACGTACCACGAGAACGGATTCAGCGGGAACGAGACGACGCTCTTGTAGACCCTCAGGAGGAAGTACACGAAGCCCGTCACGATCGTAACGAACAGGATGCGGTTCAGGCGGTGCACGAAGAAATCAACGAAGTAGTACTCTTTGGTGCGCAGGCTCCTGATGAGGCCGTAGCCGGAACAGAAGAAAAAGAACGACACCAGCAGGTATCCTATGGGCACGAAAACTTCCAGCCCCGGCTGTCTCACCGAATCCGCCACCCACGGCGCGGACACCATCTGCCCCATGTGATGGAACATTATGAGAACGGCGAAGATGCCGAGTATCCTTTTGGACTTCTGAAGTGTCATGGCGCTGTTATCCCCTTTTGCGGCCTTGGCTTTTTTATATGATATTTTCCGCTTGGTTTTTGTAATATCAAAATCTTCGGCAATATGTCATAATCTTAATATGAGTAGAAAAAAGGACAGGATAGACTTAAGCGAGATCCGCCTGCTCGTGCATTCGAATGCCGAGAGCGGGTTCATGCACTCGACCTATGACAGCGAGTCGCTTAGGTTCCACCTGCTCATGAACGGCGACATGCGCGCGGTGGATGAATCTATGCGAGTGCTCGACCCGAAGCTGCAGGGAAAGCTGTCTGACGACCCGCTTCGGAACATGCGGTATCTCTTCATCGTCAACACGGGGCTCGCGACGCGCTACATGATCGAGGCAGGCGTGCCACAGGAGAATGTCTATGCGATAAGCGACGTGTACATCCAGCGCGCGGACAAGGCGGGTTCGATCGCAGAGCTTAGGAAGCTCAACCGCGAGGTGTGGACGGTCCTCGTGCAGACGATCCGCGAGAGAAAGAGCGGCGCGAACTACTCGTCGCCCGTGCACAAGTGCCTGAACTACATAGATTCCAACTTCAACAGGAAGATAACGCTTGAAGAACTCGGAGAAGTGGCCGGGCTCAACCCCGTATATCTGGCAGAGCTCTTCAGGAAAGAGACCGGCGTCACGGTCGGCGCGTATGTAAGGAATCTGCGCGTATCGACGGCGGAGGCGCTCCTCGCGAGGACGGAGTATTCGTATTCCATGATCGCACTGTCTCTGGGGTTCTGTTCGCAGAGCCACTTTGCCGCGGCATTCAAGCGCCAGGTCGGCATGACCCCCGGCGAGTACAGAAGAGAGTATTACAACAGGAACATCACTGCGGTGTAAGAAAGGAGTTCGTGATATGACTAATGCTACCGTGCAGTGGCTCGGACAGATGGGACTTATGATCCGTGCAGGCGGCAAGGTGATCTGCGTGGATTACTTCGCGTCGCCGGATCCTCAGAGAGCCGTGGTCCCGCCCATCGCAAGAGAAACATTGACGGGAGTCGATGTTTTCGCCGGGACGCATGACCACATGGATCACATCGACCACGAGTCGTGGAAGATATGGGCGGCGAATAACCCCTCTGCAAAGTTCGTGTTCCCGCGCGCACACAAAGCGGCAGTCCTGGCCGACGGCGTGGCGGAAGAAAATGCGGTCGGGCTTAACGACGGCGAGAGCGTTGATCTTGGCGGCGTTACCATCCATGCCATCGCGGCGGCGCACGAGTTCATGGAGATGGACGAATCGACCGGGCTCTACCCTCACCTGCAGTACATAATAGAGGCCGGCGGCGCGCGCATATATCACGCGGGCGACACGGTAAGATACGAAGGCATGCTGGGCAAGATCACCTCGCGCGGCCCCATAGATCTGATGCTCGTGCCGATCAACGGCCGCGATGCGGCAAGACTTAAGCAGGATCTCATCGGCAACATGACATATCAGGAAGCGGCGGATCTCGCAGGCGATATCTGCCCGAAGATCGTTATCCCCGGGCACTGGGACATGTTCGCGTTCAATAGTGAGGATCCCGCGAAGTTCAAGGACTATATCGAGGTCAAATACGGCGGGAAATTCGGGTGCAAGGTGCCTTCGGTGATGGAAGAGATAACCGTGTGAGTATTTTGTGAGTCTGAGGAGGCAAAATACTCACTTTTTACTCACATTCGGCCAAAAATGAGTAATTTGTGAGTAAATGGAGCGGTTTTAGTCACATTCTGCGCACACGCCGGGAACCGCCCCAAAATCCGCCCCAATATATACACTTAATTCATACAATTCCATAATTATATTCACTTTTCCATGCAATAATCCAAGTATCAAATCCACGAACCCGGAGCAGGCACCCTATGAGTACCGAGACAGGCAAAACCAGGATCACGAAGAAGGACGAGACATTGTTCCTTGATAAGATGATGCGGTTCTTCGTGAAGAATACTTTCGAGATCACGGCGGGAGTCATGGGTCTCGTGCACGGCGGCCTGATGCTCATCTTCCTGGTCGCAGACGTTATCCCCCTGGCGATGTTCAATGTCTTAAGCGTCGTCGTATACCTGTTCTGCTTCATACTCTGCCGCGTCGGGCACATCATGCCGGTGTATGTCAGCATCGTGCTCGAGGTCACGTTCTACACGGTCATATCGACGTACTTCGTGGGCCTGAGGTGCGGCACGTACTGCTTCCTGTTCTCGATAATCCCGATCATTATCTATTTCGGCAGCTACCTCATCAAAGGCAAGAAGAGGTGGAGCGTCATACTGGTGCTGATACTGAACTTCCTGACGTTCGTCGTGCTGTACATAAGGTTCTTCAACGCTGAGCCGATCTTCCATGTGGCGCCCGAGATCATGCTGGTGCTCGTGGTGTACTCGGCTTTCGCGATGGTGTTCTCGATATTGTTCTACAATTCCATCTACATCTACTCGAGCGAGAACCAGCTGTCGATCCTGCAGCAGGAGAACAGGCAGCTCTCGGCAGATGCGCATGAGGACGCGCTGACGAGCCTTCTGAACAGACGCGGTTTCCTGCCGCTCATAAGATCTCTGATGGAACCCAAGCCGGGGCGCAGGACGAGCTTCTGCATCGCTTTCTGCGACCTGGACGACTTCAAGCGTGTCAATGATTCATACGGACACGAAGCAGGCGATGAGGTTCTTCTCCACGCGACGAAAATGATCCAGCAGGAACTTCCGGGCAGCGACATCTGTCGATGGGGCGGCGAGGAATTCGTTATCCTTCTCAAAGACTGCGACATCCTTACCGCAAGGTCCAAGGTCGAGCGCCTCAGGAAGACAGTCGAATCCAACCCGACGGAATTCGTCGGCAAGCAGATCTTCGTTACGATGACGATAGGCCTGGAAGAGAACCTCGAGAGTTATACCAATCCCGAGGACATCATCAAAAAAGCAGACGAGCGCATGTACTACGGCAAGCAGCACGGAAAGAACATTCTCGTCTCGGAAGATCACGAAGCTCAAGTGCCCGCGTGATCACTTGCCGTACGCTTCGCCTTCGATTAATTCCAGTTCGATATTATGTTCTGCGAGGAAGCCCTTGAGATCATCAAGGTGCTCGATCGGCAGCGACAGGCAGTCCCTGAACTGATCGTTCTTAGCCACGCAGAGTATATTGAACTCATAGATGCGCACCCACTTGAACGACTCCCAGAGGAACTTGGTGGTAGTGCTGCCTTCCACTTCAAGGGTAACACCGTCCTCTTCAAGGATCGTTCTGCGTTTCCCGGATGAACCCAGCTTCATATATGTCTTAATCCCCTTGTGCATACCCGCCACACTTAAAGCGTAGAGGAAGATGAGCACCATGTATATGCCTGAGCAGATCAGGAAGAATATCGAACGGTTGATTATCCCGACCGCAAGGATCACGACCAGGATCACTGACAGGACTACCAGGAAGATCGTAGATATCCTGATGTGATCCTGCAGAGGCGCTTTCTTATTCTTGAGCATCTTACGGAAACCCGCGGAGACGTTGACCATCTCCCTGGCACGCGCTTCTGTAAAAGGTACATTCTGAAGTTCCATGATCTTCCCCCTTATCCGGCTGTTATGGTACTGATTATACCCCAAAATGCCAACATTCCTGCTGTGTATGCTACAATTGTTCTTGGGAATAAAACACTATAGGAGAGATAATATGGATCAGGACCTCGCACGTAAACTTGAACTTCTCGCATCAAACAAGCAGACAATAGACCACGAATACATGTTCGAGATGGGACTGTCCCAGGCGGTCGCGGCGCTTCTCTTCGCCATCGCAGACCAGCCGGCAGACATCGAGCGCATGAGAGAGTGCAGGAAGATACTTTCCAGGAAAGTCAGCGCCCTGTCAGCCTTCAGGGATTCGACCGAGCTCGTAGTCCTCGCGAGAATGGCAATGGCGCAGGACCCGGAGAAGTATATCGACGACACGCTCGAGATATACAAGATCTTCTCCAAGGGCGAGTTCTTCAGCGACTCTTACATGGTCCTCACTTCCATGATCGTCTGCGACAGCAACCAGAAAGAGAACGCTGCGGCCATCAAAGCGCGCACCGACGAGATCATGCGCAGGATGGCAAAGGAGCACCCGCTGCTCACATCCAATGAAGACCTCGCACTCGCAGCGCTCCTCGCCATGACCGGCCGCGAGGTAGACGACATCATCAACGACATGGAAGAGTGCTACAGCTATACCAAGAACGAATTGAGGCTCGGCGTGGATGCCAACTCCATCCAAACACTCGCGCAGATACTCGCACTCACCGACGACAACATCAGGTTCCAGTGCGACAAGATTGCAGACCTCTTCCGCGCTTTCAAGGACAACAAGCATAAGTTCGGCTCATACCTCGAGTTCCCGGCACTCGCCACACTCATCGACGTCAACAGGCCTACGGAATGGCTCGTCAGGGACATCATCGAAGGCGCCGAAATGCTCGGCAAGAACAGGGGCTTCGGCGGTCTCGAAATGGACAAGCAGACACGCCTTATGTTCTCCGCCATGGTCGCGAGCGAAGTCTACAAGACAGATTCAACCGACGACGAACTGAACAAGACGATCATCAACAACACCGTGCTGACCATGATCATCGCCGAGGAGATCGCTCTGATGATCATTATGATGAACACGACGATGATGAATTGATAACGGCTGTACTCACCCCGTCGGCTCAACAAATATCTTAAGCTCTCTGCCCTCGTTCTCACACGAATACTTATAACCTTTTGAAGAACGCACGGCCTCGAAGAACTTCTCCTTATCTTCACCCGAGAGCTTCAGCTCTGTAATATCTCTGTCAGGCTTGTCATAACTCAGGCACGTGCGCAGCTGGAAGAACTCGCCGTTCCTGTCATCGAAGGACTTCGTCAAAAAGAGCATTACTCCTTCTTCGTCAGTGACGCATGAGTATTCCAGAGACGGTGTCTCCTCACTTTGTACCAGCGATTCGTACGCCTTGATGACATCCTCGAAGCTGCACCCTTCGTGCAGTAATTCCTGAAGATAGAACCTGGCGCTCCTGGCCTCGACGAGCCCGGGATCGCTGCCGTACTGAGCCATGAGCTTGTCCATCTCGGCTTCGGAATCAGCAGCGTTCATTGCTTTCCTGATCTCTGCCAGCGCCGGGTGTTCACTCGTATTATAAGCATGCATCATGCGGATCACATCGATGAGGGATGCCAGCAGCGCGAAAACAATAAACGCACCGCCGATCGCAACGCACATCTGCACTCTCGCCGCGAGTCCGATCACGATCAGGATGATGCCAAGGATAATGAATATCCCGAACCTGATCAAAGCCGAGAAGAAACCGGAGAGTGCGACCAACAGTTTGAAGTGCTTCATTGCCTTACACGCTCTTCCCCATCTCATACGCCTCGTCCAGCGCCTTGTGACCTTCGATATCGCCCGGCTCGTTTACGCCGCCGGCAAAGACCTTGCCCTTGAACTCGGCCTTCTCGAAGCAATCCACCCAGCCCTGAACGCCGCCTGCCGCATGCTGGTCAACATAATCTTCGTCTTCAGCCGCGACCGACAGCAGGTACACTTCGCGGAACTTGTAATCTCTCGGATACAGCGAGTTCGCGCGGTCGATCATGGTCTTCATCTGTCCGCACATCTCGTAGTAATAGATCGGCGTCGCCCACACAACGACATCGGCGTTATATATCTTCTCGGTGACCAGATTCGCATCGTCGCCGATCACGCACATCCCGGTCTTCGCACATGCGAAGCACCCTCTGCAGAACGCGATCTTCATGCCTTTCAGCGACACCACTTCCACATTGTTGCCGGCCTCCTTAGCTCCCTTCGCGAAAGCATCCGCCAGCTTATCGGAATTACTGTTAACTCTCAGACTTGTTGTGATGATAAGTACGTTCTTGGACATGGGGCACCTCCAAAGTGTTTCGATATTTCATTATATATGATTGACTGTTTATTTCACGAGGCATCATTCTTTGTCAGAAGGTATAAGCAGTACTGATTCATACTTATCCCCTCCTGCTTCGCATGAAGAGACAACGAGCGGTGAAGGCTCTTGGGAATCCTCAGCTTGAATTGACCCGAATAACCCGACAGATCTTCTTCATCAGAAGGCTCGGCAATCTCAACGCCTTCTTCTAAAGCTGCCTTAAGCCATTCCCGTTTTGCATCTTCAGCGTTGGCAACAACCTCATCGATCGAATCAGCATTCGTAATGCATCCGGGCAAGTCGGGATAACGCGCTCCGTAGCCGCCTTCGACTGTATCCGGAATAATCTCAAGCCTGTAAGGAAGAGACATGTAATACTTAAGTGTTTTCTTCATAATGCTCCTCACTTTCAACCACTTCTCGAACCAAAACTATATAAATGCGTTTAATCGGTTCATGTGCCGGAATTGTGATCGGCGTCTTGCCTTTTTTCCTGAAAGTTCTGTGACTGCTTCCGCTCCCGGGGCTGCTCATAGTGTATCCATAAGCTTCGAGCACTTTCCTCACTTCTCCGAAACGCATATCGTTATCCAGAGACTTAATTCTCTGCAGGAGTTTATCGAACTGAGACATTTTCTTCTCCTATACTCGATTATATTTGGTGTCATATATGGTGTCAACAACAAATGTCGGACTCCTATAACACTTCTAATCATTCTACAATCAAACACCCCTCGAAAAACTCGACAAAAACCGACAAAAAGTAACTGTCAGCAAATCATCGCAAAAAAGCAAGCAAATACACCGGCAGAAGCGACTGCCGGTGTATCCAATTCTTTACAGAACAATTCTAAGGATACCTGTTCCTATCTCCCCAATTCCGCTCCGGCCCTGCGCATCTCGTCAGCCTTGAACGCGCAGAGCTTCACTTCCACCGGGTAGTCCGGATCCGCCTCCACAAAAGCCTCATATGCCTTAAGACACTGCCTCGCCGACACCGCCACGGCATCTTCCAGTCTGCCTCCGAAGATCCCCGAACTAATCAGCGGGAACGATATGCTGTGGTACCCTTCGGCCTTCATCACCGCCAGCGAGTTATAGTACGCGGCATACAGCGCATCAAAGGCATCCGGCGTCACCGCGAAATTCGGTCCCACCGCATGTATTATCGCCTTCGCATTCGTTATCCCGAACGCCGGCGTTATGACCGCATCACCGTCACGCAGCGGTGTCTTGTACTTCCGGCACGCAGCCTCCAGCTCCGCCACTCCCGCCTTCGCGAAAATAGCGCCGCAGATCCCCGCTCCTGCCCACAGCCCTCTGTTCGCAGCATTAACGACAACATCAACTTCCTGATCGGCGCAGGAACCCTGGATAAGTGTAAAGGTACTCATAGGCAGTTCTCCTTTATTCAGTCAGTAAAGGCACAGATATCTATCACTATACAAGTAAAGTCTCAATTTTGCTCCAAAAGTCTCATTTTTGAGGGGGTAAAAACGAAATCTTACTAAGTCGTAAATTATGCATCCGATAACCGTTTTATAATCGGATTGTTACCGCCTCCTATACAGGTACAGAAGGAGGTGATTTTTTGAAGGAAATCATAGCATTTCTCTCCTCTGTCATGGCAGGCATTGTAGCCAACATTATCTGCAAGTGGCTGGACAGAGGCAAGAAGAGGTAATCAGCCCCGGGTCTTAAGCCCACCTGACCCCAACGGGAATAGAATACCCCGACAGCGGCAACTGTCGGGGTATTTGATTTTTTAAAGGCATTATCATAGCATTCCTTTGCCTGATTGAATTATAGCACGTTCATGTTATAGTTCAACACGTCTTTCTTAGTAAAGTTCAGTTCTCCTTTATTCAGTCAGTAAAGGCACAGATATCTATCACTATACAAGTAAGTGTACAAGTTTTCACAAAACTTGTACAACAACTTGTACTCTCACCCGGAATTACAACTAATCGTACAAGTAATTAGAAAACTTGTACGATTACTTGTACTTTCTTACCACCCTTGCAAGCTCTAACTCATGCGTTATAATCTGCGTAAGGAATGAATGAAAATATCTTTCATCAAAACAAACGAAAATCCCGAAGTGGCCGCTTCGGGATTTTCTTATACACTATTTCAAACTGCTTATCACTTGGCAATCTGGATCTTGGTCACCTTGAACTCACCGGATTCCTTACTGACATCGATCAAGAGCTCACACTTCACCGTGCCGGCTTCATCTACCGAATCTTTCAGCAAGTCTGCAATATCCGGGATCAGCAAGTCATACAGCATCTCTACCGCTTCCTCTTCGTCACTGGCAAGATACATGATCGCATTGATCTCATCTTCATAATCATCAGCGGATAGGTTATTACACTTATCGCTGAACAAGCTGGCAACATCATTAGGATCGATCATAGTAACCTTAACTTTAGCTGTATATGATCCGTCACTATTGGCGGTAACTTCATCGATACCGTAACCCTTAATATAATTCTTGCCTAAGTAAGCACATCCGTCTTTGAAGATCTCATAGCTCAAAGTGCTCAGACTGTCAGTAGAGATACCGGCAGAACTCAGATTTGATTCGGCCAGCTGATCCGGCCTGTAAGCCGCAAGGAAATCGTTCTTGTCACTGAACTTCTCGGCCAGACATTTATTAATGCCAATAATATTGTATGACTGGGCAGATGACATAAACTCTTCTACTGCCGCAGTTGCTTCTTTCTGTTCCTGCGCCTTGTAGTAGAGCGTGGTACCGAGAATGCCGCCTCCGATAATGAGAACTGCACCAACGCAAATGCCGATGATTATTCCAAGCTTCTTTCCTTTTGACGGCGCTGCAGCGGGTGCTGAAGGAACAGCACTGACATCACCTGCGACTGCGGGATCGACTTCTGCTTCGGCTGCGCCTTCAACTGTCTCTTGAGGCGCAGTAACTGCAGGATCTTTCTTTCCAAATACCGTATCCAACACATACGAATAAGGGATACCTGCTTTCTTCGCTTTATTCTTGGCAATGATATACAGAATACCTGCAGCAAGCATCAATGCGGCCGCCAGGAAAAACATGATCAACCCGGCACCAAAACTTACGGTTGCATATTTTCCCCCTTCCTGTCCGGCACTACCGATATGAGCAATCATAAAAACGGAAGAAGCAAGCGCGATCGAACCTGTAACAGTAAGCGGGATATCCCACCGCATAAGCGAGAATGCAATCGCGCAGGCAGCAAACAGGAATACCACCCATACAACCCCGTCCAGGTATTTGGTCATAGGGACAGATATGCTTCCGAATACAGAGTTAACTACACTTGCATCCATCATCAAAGAGAACAGCATAATTCCTGCACCGACAAGGCCGAATATCAAGCCAAGCAGTCTCAGTAGTTTTACATTCTTTTCAGTTTGTTCCATAATCTCACCTCACAAAACTTTCCCATTGTGCACATCTCATACGCGCACAGTTTTCTCAAGGTCAGATTACTATTTCCGATAAAAGAACATTCCCACCAAATAGGTGGGAATCAGGCTTTGTTAATCGTAAATTAACGGAATGGAAAACGGCGCTTAACGCGGCAGGCTCTCTCACCCCAGCTTCTCCATCTTATTCTCCTCCAGCATCGCGTTGATCCGCTCCACATCGTAGATATGGTTGTTCAGCGCCACTATTATGCACGCATCCTTGCGGTTCTTGGCATAGAGAGGGCTTAACCCGTACAGCTTCAGCGCACGGTTCGTCTCGACCAGCGAGAAATGCCCCGCGATGCAGAACCTTATGATCAGATCCCTGCTCGCCGTATGCTTCTCCATCGAGATTATCTTGCTTCCGTACGACTCGCTCACGCCCACCTGGATATACACATCCTTGAGCATGATGTGCTTGCTGTCCAACACGTTCTTATAGTAATAGTAGAAGCCCTTGTGCTCGTCTGCGAGCTCGCTCCGGTTCTCATCGAAGAACTCACCTATCTTGCCCGGCTTGCTGTTCTCCAGAAGCTTATCGAGCTCCTCTGTCGGTCTCTTATACATCGCTTTCTCCCCCGCCGCTGATCTTCTCCAGTACATTAAGCAATTCCTCCGCACTTAATCTCTCATCAGCCTCGAGCCTGATGCAACGCTCTATAACGGACCACATGGGTTCTTCTGCATGCTTCTCCTTCGGTATCGCGCCCGTGAGCATCACGTTCAGCAGCACTCCCAACGCGTATATGTCCGACTTGGCAGACGACGCCTTAAGCCCGTACCAGAGCTGTTCCGGCGCAGCATAGTTCATCGTCCCGTAGTATCCGGTATCACTGTCACGGTCCGGCCTGTCCCACCTGGCAGCATTCATGTCAAGAAGGATCACGTCCCCGGACGGGCTCACGATAACATTCGACGGCTTGATATCCCTGTGTATGATGGGTTCCGGCAGCCTGTGCAGCACTACCAGGACTCCGCATATCTTCCTTGCAATATCCAGCGCCAGTTCCGCCGTTAGACTTCCCTCACCTATCAGCTCGCCCACGGTCCTGCCTTCAATGTATTCTTCTATCACGACCAGGCCGTTGCTTCCCTCGGCTATGTAATGTATCTTCGGCATACCTGCGACCGGATTGTCTCTTAAGAACTCATAGATGGACTTGTCATACACCTTGAGATACTTCTTGATGTAGAGACTGCCCGTCTCCGGATCCGACACGACCATGACGTTCGGACTGCCTTCTATGGCCTTCTCTTCGCGGTATGCGCTCACCTTCAGTACCTGCTCATCGGTAAGGCCCTTATACGGATTATTCAGATCGGCTTCGAAAGCTTCCTCCGTATCGTACAGATTCTTCTCATCTATGGCATTCTCATACCCGCAGCAGGTACACTTCCAGGTGCCGTTATTGTCCCGAAAACCTGCCTGGACATTGAGCATCGCATTACACCCGTCGCAGAACCATGCAACATCGTCATCAGCTTCCACATCGGGATTGATGAGCATCTCGCCGCACCCCTTGCAGACCCAGTACGGCAGGGTATTAGAGTACCCCTTCTGCAGAGTCAGATTAGCATCGCACCTGGGGCAGTATTCGTATTCTTCGTTGTTCTGATCGTTATGCATATATCCGCTTATTCCGTTTTGAATCCCTATAAATTTAAGTCTAAAGAAAGTATATCACCGAGAGTTAAATTCTTAGTCCATAAAAATGGTCAGAAAGAAATGCTCCCACCAAATTGGTGGGAGCGATTTATTCTAACTCTTATTGCCTCTGAGGATATTGTTAGCCGCTGAGCCAAAACCCATATTAGTTTCTTTCTTCTGCTTATTCCCATTGTGATCAGGAGCTGAAGTATTCTTGTTTTTGGCTAGCCTTGATTTCTCTAGATCTTTAGCCTTAAGTGTTCCTTTCTTTTTTTGATGAAACCTCTTTGCATTCGGCTTATCACTCTTTTTCCCGGGATCATACTCTTTATAGTATTCACAATGAGATGAACCTCGGCATTGTTCGATATGATATCTGCAGTACTTATCTTCTCTATTGTAATAGACACACCTACTGCGATGTCTCTGATCGTCATCCTTCTTCAGCACCTCAATGTGCCATGGGACATTGGTTAACTTATTTACTCGGCTCATATACTTTTTGAATCCGCACTCAATTATTCGTTATCGTCTGATTGGACTTCCGCACTGCAAGCAGAAATTCGCACCTTCACGTAGTTCTTTACCACAATAACAGCAAAACTTAATTGGCATTGGTGGAGTATCAGTAAAGCCATAAGGATCAAGCGCCTTTATTGCATCGCTCCATCTATTACATATATCAATCTGCGTCTTTGTTCTTGAAGCATAGAAAACTATACTAATGGTTGATTCTTTGAAAAAGAACTCAACCTGCGGTCCCTCAACACCATTTGACACAAGAACTTGAGGAACGCCTTGATAGACATTTAAATCGCTAAGTGGAAGTGTTGCTACCACATCTTCATTCTCATCATCATCCAGCTGAATTATCACCAGATTCTTTGTGGTAAGCAAAACATTACCTTCCTCAAATTCTAATCCTCCCATTACATACGAGAACTCATCCTTCATGATAATTCCCTCATTCGGACCTAAAACATAGTTCATTCTAACATCCTCCTAATATAGTTTTCAGAGTTTCGGACTTCGCTTTAATGACTTCATTTTCATAACATATAGGTTTCTAAGTTCAGGAAACAGAGGATCATCGGGAAACTTCAATTTAGCCTTGCTGTAAGCTTGATCTAGTTTTAATAACCACGCATGCGAATAAGTCACTTCTTTATAAAAGGCATTTCCCTTAACGCCATCATACTGATCATATTTCTGCTTTCCATACTCAAGATGAATATTAATCGACGCAAGTTTGACCAAATCAAGTAGTGCCTCAATAGTATCCGGAATTGGAAAAGCCTTTATACAAGCAATTTTCTTATCTAAGATTGGGCTGCCTTGACTTTCTTCCTTACTGGAAAAAAGATAAGAGAGAACATCTTTGGCGCTCCGCATGCGTTCTAGTTCTATTTCATTCAGCCGAGCTTTAAGTTCATCAACAGAATTGTAAGTGTTTTTTTGCCCGCAAGTAGGACAAGCAGCAGCAGTCTTCCGAACAGTCGAACCGCATTGAAGACATACTAAATAGTTACTATCAGATTCTTGATCATTGTGTTTTTCCGTATACGCGGTTCCAACCACAGTAGTTCCGCACTTGCCGCAAAACTTTGAGCCTGGTTTAAGCGTATGACCACATGTGCTGCAAACCTTCGGATCAGATGTGACTGTTTCTCCACAATAGTTGCAAAAACGAGCTCCTGGTAATAATGCATGTCCACAGTTGTTACAAGATTCGGATGACGAAAGAACTTCGGTTCCGCATATGTTGCAGAATCTGGAGCCTTCGGGCAATGATGCTGAACAACTACGACAAATCGGCATCTGATTCTCCTAACACTTACTATCAGAGATTGACATATCTCTTAAGTTCACGCATTTTCTTAGCATATTGATCTCTAAGTTGTGGGAATAAAGGATCAGCGCTATACTTCAGTTTTGCCTTGCTGTAGGCCTGATCCATTTTTAGTAACCAGGCATGAGACCAAGTGACTTCCATATAGCACGTGTAACCTTTAACCCAATCGTAACGATCATATTTTGGTTTTCCGTATTCCTGATGTATATTGCTGGAAGCAAGCATTACCAAATCAAGCAGTTCCTCTATCGTATCCGGTATCGGGAAAGACTTTATATAAGCTATCTTCTTATCTAGGGTAGGACTTCCATTGGATTCTTCGCCACCCAAAAAGTAGGATGATAAAAGACTCTTTGTATTCTGTACAGGTCGCTCTAATTCTATGCGGGCCAGATCTGCTTCAAGTTTGTGCACAGAATTACTATCACTTGTCCCATCATACGAAAGCCTTGCACCACAAGCATAACAGGTTAAATCTTCCTTGCCGACTATTTCTCCGCACACAGGACATAGCGTGTAACTACTTTTATATTTGGGATCATACCGATCATCTTTCTTCGATTCGAATGATGCACCTGTTATTGTTGCACCGCATTTTCCACAAAACTTTGCACCAGGCTTTAAAGCATGACCGCAATTAACACACGAAGTAGGTTCAGAAACCACTTCAGCTCCACACTTATTGCAAAAACGCGCGCCGGGTTTTAGTACACATCCGCAATTAGCACATGCATCAAGACTTGAAATAATTTCAGTTCCGCATATATGGCAAAATCGGGAACCATCAGCAAGTTGGGTAGAACATTTACGACAGATTGGCATCTCTAGCTCCTAAAGTACAAGACTATAGATTAGTTGGTCTCTTCAGCTCTCGCATTTTCTTAACATAGACAGATTTTATCTGTTGAAATACAGGATCAAAGCTATATCGTATTTTTGCTCGTTGGTATACCATCTCCAACTTTTTTAGCCAGGCATTAGCCAAAGTTGCATGTGTATATACATTCGACCCTTTCCTTCCCACACAAGATTCATAGGATTTCAAACCATACATATTATCTATACTTGACGCAGCAATTACAGCCAGCTCAAGCAATTCATCCGGATCATCCGGCAACGGAGCAGTCTTTATCAGAGTTATCTTTCTCTCAAACGCCGGACTTCCTTTAGCGGCTATAGTCCAAGAAGATTTACCAGCATTGGCAATTTCTTCGAGTTCTTCAGCCTGGGCCAGTTCATTCAAAAAATCCTGAAGAGCACTCTTAGGTTCCTGGTAGCCATCAAGTCGATATCCGCAAGCATAGCAAGCAACATCCGTTATTCCGACAACAGCACCGCATTTTGGACATATGTCAGTATCCTTCAGATAATCATCTTGAGAACTGCTATATTGGGGATCTTCATAAGAACTCAAAGGTTCAACGTACGGTGCACCACATTTTCCACAAAACTTAGCGCCGGGTCTAATAGTGTGGCCGCACTCGATGCATATTGCTTCAGTTTGGACTCTCGCGCCGCATATATGACAAAAGAGAGAACCCTCATCGAGTTGCGTTGAACACTTACTGCAAATCAGCATTACACATCACCCTTTTCTCACAACTAACATTAACCATTTCAAATTGATTATAATCCATCTTTTCTGCCAGTTTAGCCATTTTAGTCAGGGAAAGTATGGATAGTTATTACGATTTTTGCATCAGCAGGATACTCATTACCCTCTAAAAAATATGAACTGCCATCGATTTCGATACTCTCGACCTCTCCTTCCGAATTCAATAAGCCGATAATAAGATCCGGATCCTCTTCTATCTCGATATTATAGAATCCAGCATCATTCAAATCTTCAACAACATCCATGTAATTCTCGCCTACATATGATGTATACGATTTGACTTCTATGTCAGCTGCAGAATGATAATAAATAACTATTGGTGAGTTTTGCGTAAACTCATCATCTTCATCAAACGATTCATCACCATCGATACTTATTGCGGTTATCTCACCGACCTCATAGTCGACACCATATTTAACATCGCCTTCTCCTGCAGCACTAACGTTTTTAAATCCCTGTTTCTTTAAATATGACACAACATCTTGATAATTCTCCATTTGCAAAAGCTTTTCAGAAGACTTTCCTACTTCTATCTGTCTGACAGAAGATGCAGCTGAGCTTATGAGAGAAAAAAAGATCATATATACAAATATGAGTCCAAATAAACCACATAAAACACATGCTAAAATCGTCATTTCCTTATTCGACATGCCGGGATTCTTTGGCACATATGTGTTAGCGGATGACTTTGATGTTGCTGTAGTATTATTGGCAGCACTGTAATATTTATTAGTCTGAGTATTAGTGCTACTTGTACTTGACGCACTCTTATTGCTATTACTATTTGATGTTGTCTTTTTTGCAGAAGACGTTTCCTTTTTAGTATTTACTGTCTCATTCGTTGAGAAAGGATCATTGTATTGCGTCTGCTTGTGGTCATCATCGCCAAACGGATTATTATATGGCTGCTTTGAAGTCGTGTCTTTATCTGCAAAAGGGTTATTCTCATATTTATCAGAAGAATCAGCTACAACAAGCCTACTTCCACACTGAACACAGAATAGGTCATCATCTGAATTATAATTGCCGCACTTAAAACATTTAATCATACGATACTACCTGCATTCATCTTATCTAAAGTAAAAAACACTAACCTCTCTATTTCTTAGCAGACTGTAAATACTTAAACCTGCCGCAGTAAGGACAGACAGCCTTACCATCGTATGGAACAAGCTTCATAGAAGAACCGCAACCGGGACACTGAAGATTAACGTCAGTATCCAGATACAGCTGATTACCCAAATAGTCATAACCGGTCTTATCGGTAAGATACTTTCTCAACTTAAATATTGATTCTTTTTCCTTCTCAGTTGCATTTCCGTCGGCAGAAGCCATCTCATCAGCGAGGGTTAAAAAAGAAGCTATAACTGCAGGGTCAACACCTCTAAGATATCTCTCGAGCTTTATAAAGTTCATATCAGGAATATTGTAGATTCTGAGCAATTCTTCTTTTACACCCGGATTCGGATAAGCATTGTAGATATCAAGACACAGTTTATTGAGTTCTTCTCTCTCTTCTGCAGACAAAACACCATCGGCCATAGAGATGTAATAGCAGATGGCAAACTTAGCATAGAGCTGCTTAATGGTACCTTCCATCTCTCTGCGTCTCTCGCGATCAATCTGCTCTTGTCGAATTCTGGCATCAGTCTCGGCAGCTCTCTGCTGCCTTAATGCTGCATCACGTTCTCTGCGAAGTCTTGCTATTTCCGCTCTTTCAGCATCCGCACGTTCTCTGCGAAGCCTCTCTAATTCGGCCCTTTCAGCCTGATTTCTCCTGTATTGCTGCAGTTCCGCATCTGTCATAACCTGAGCCTGAGCCGCAGCACGCTTGTTTCTAGCATGAGACGCCGCACCCGCCGCAACCGCTCCAACCGCAGCGCCTACCGCAACACCAGTAGCGGCCTTACCTATACCCTTTACCACTTCTTTGGTGACAGCAGATGTTACTGCAGTTGCAAGAATTGTACCCAACATATGAATCACCCTCCTAACCCTTATTATTCATTATTTTATTTAATTTCGGCTTGGTTTTCTACATATGTGTATCATCTACCTGTAAAAGTCGTGTGAATAATTGTAAATTAAATGCATTTACCCCTGAATGACTCACGTTAAACAAATTCTGAGTATTGGAAATCATTAATTCATTCTTTCTTAATCATATAGCTATCCTTTGAAAGTATAATTGTTACATAGAGATATAGTTTTTGGGATACACACGAGGTGTTTTGAGATGATTAGATGCGCAAGTTGCGGAGCAGAGAATCCTGATGATAACAATTTCTGCGATCAGTGTGGGGCAAGTCTTTCTATAATCAAAACAGAAAACAATGTGTCTGCCGAATATGCTAACAACCCATTTGATGCCAATAGCTCAACATCACGCAAAGCATACAATAACCCCTTCGAAGAGAAACCTCTAAGTAGTCAAAACAACGAGAAAACTAAGATCTGTATCATGTGTCATGGCGAGGGCCGTGTACAGGAGCCAAAACATACGCCTAGTGGCATGACCTTGGTGACTAAAACATGCCCTCTCTGTCGCGGAAGACGTATTCTAAATGAAAAGCCCGGAATAACGAATAATCATAGTAATCCTTATAAGATTAATGATCGTACAGTTTCTCATCAACCTTATACATCAAACAAATGTAATGACAAATCAACGGACTCGCCGAGAGAAAACAACAATTCTTACGAAACGGGAAATACTCAGAATAACACAACAGCTACAAAAACTAATCAATCACATAGTACTAATACTGCAAATAGCAATACGATTATAGGCTTAAGTATTTTTTTTGGTGCGCCGTGCATATTTGCATTTGTATTATTCATTATTGCTATTTACATAAGTTTTATTAATTCTTTTTTCAAAAACACAACTTCCACTCCAGCTAATGCAGTAAACGAAAGCGAACTCACGTCAATTGAAGAAACAAATGATCCTGTCAGTGATATAGAGTTTGTATCTATTACCTACAAATATCTCTCTTTGGAAATCCCTGCAAACTGGGTTGAAGTTCCTATGTCTGACGATTATGTTTGTTACGGCGATTCATCTCCATCTCCCATGTACTGTATCACTTTGGATTATTATGATGGCGATATAGCAAATGAAGACTATCAAGAGAGTCTTGTCGGCAATTTCATGGAAGACCATGATGATTTGGAATACACAGATTTTACTGTAGCTAATCAATATGCTTTGCTTCTATCTTATGAATCCGAAGGAACTTTTGTAATTGATTGTTTCATTGACACCGAGGATGGCTTTATAAGCTTAGATTTCTTCTACCCCGCAGATTCAAACGCAGATTTTGTTCCTGTAGTTGAATACATTCTTAACTCTTGCTCATTTGTAATCCCTGAAACTGAATACCAAACTTACACTAGTGATTATTTTTCTTGTGAAATCCCTGTTGATTGGGAAGAGTATACTTCTGAAGGCACAAGATTTATTGCTTACTTTATAGATGGTTCAGATATCACATCTGATGGTTATTTTATTACCGATATCAGTTGGTTTGGGGAAGACCATAGTAATGTTGAATATGAATACTTGACTATAGCAAATAACTATGCATTTAAAATCACTGGAACAAGCACATACGATGGAAGAATAGATGAAGAATATTATATCGATTACAATGGGTGGGATAGCTATAATGGTGGTTATTATAAAGTAATTATTTCATATTCTTCCGAAGAAAAAGATACTATCCAACCTGAAATAAACAATTTCATTGACACATGCTCAATTAAGGGGCCTTTAGAAGAAATCGAGTTTGCATCAACATCATTCAATAGTGTAACTCTAGATATCCCTGTTGATTGGGTTTGTATTGAATCCTCTGATGATTCAGAGTCGTATTCTTATACGGATGCTAATGGAATGACTTATTCTTATTCAATTGAGTATATTACTGACTACTCAAGTGTAATGGAAGGTGATTTTAAGACCTGGTTCTATTCCAGAGCTGAGGATCCAGGATGCAAAGACAGCTATTTTACTAATATTGATTCGCACAATGCTGCAAAACTGACTATTGAAAGTGAGGATCAGATAACTACTGAATACTTTATTGGCAACAATGACGGTATGATACATTTCTCTTTCGCCTATCCGGCTGAAGTATCTGAACAATACAAAACAATCATACTTTATATAGTTAACTCTTGTTCAATTGACGGTGAAGAAAATGTACCTGAGGATTCTCCGACTGTAACAAAAGTCAATACTGAAACCACAAGCAATTCATCCAATAAATATGCCTATTATGGAAACGACACATACTACATAATTGATCTCGATGAAGGCAAAGTCTATAACTTCTTTACCTTTGATACAGATCCATATGTCGGCACATGTTCAGGAAGCTTAAGTTCAGGTTTGACTGTCACCTATAATTTGGATGGTGATTATGTTACTGAAACAATGTATTGGTCTGGCAGTGGCGATTCAACATTATGCGTGATAGATAGTTATGGCTTTGATTGGTATTACAGTAAAACATCATATAATTCAGCAATAGCTGTGATGGATTAGTTTCAGTATGTCTTTGATTAATCTTACTCTTCTGAAAGAATTACTCATATTCAACATTTGTCAGATAATATATGCTGTTTTTAAACTCGGTGTGAATATCATATTCTCGCGATTACACACATAGTAGTCCTCACAATTCATTCAATTGAATTGTATCACCCACCATCTACTGTAGAGTCCTTTTTTATGGACAAATAAAAGTATTCCCACCGTTTAGGTGGGAATACAAATTAATATGCAGTCTCTTATTTATTCCACTTAAACTCTATCGTATATCCGGAATACGATGTTCCTTCAACCATCGTTTCAACAAGAGATTCAATCAGATCCTCTAACCTCTGTTTTGACTTATCGAGGATTCCGTCGTTCAGAGCTTCGTCAACCACTTCATCTTCAGCTTCCTTTAACATATCAACCTGCGCATCCATTGGAATCGGATTGAAGATGTTGTCTTCGACATCATAAGTATCAATTGAATCGTGGTCTATATAAACGCCCAGGATTTCAACTTCAGGCAACTCAACAATTATCGTCTGATCCTTCTCATCAATATCAATATCAATCTTGGAGAAATCAGAGATACCTGCTGTTACATATCCGCTGAAAGTGATAATGATACTGTTGCTGGTCCAAGGCATTTCCCAACCTTCGAGGTCCAAGAACTCCATGGTATCTTCTCGGTTCTTCATCTCAGTGAAATAGTACTTTTCCGTTGCCAATTCACCAATATCCTCAAGTTCTTTCTCAAGCACTACTGTTGAGATCTCGGTGTCATGGGCAAATATCGAAGGAAAACCATTGTTAGTCCATGACATTATAAAGAATGTAGTAAACACAGCTAATACAAGCGTAACAATCGCCCAAGCTATCAACAGAATCTCTTTAATTGTCTTCATCATTACATCTCCTTTAGTTTAATTTGTTTCAATATCAATCTTCCCTCTGTGTTAGTTCATCGCAAAGACTACCTGAAGCTTCAGTCAAATTTCCTTCTTCAGTCAAAAGAGGTGTGTCTATTATCGACTTAATGGTAACCGCTATAGAAGCTGCTGAAGCAATGGCTTTCTTTGAATCGATGGAGTATTGTGAGTAGTCGTACCCCTCATTTGCAACGATTTCATTCATTCTGTTAATCAATGGAATAAACCTAGCATCCAGGCGTGACAACAGGCTGTAAAACATATAGCTTCGACGCCTTATGGCAATACACAGATCGCCCCCTTGTTGCAATTGGTTTACTATCTCTTCTGCTTGAGCTTTATTTGCTTTAGCGTTTTCAAGATTCTTGCCAGCCTTTGCGCCTGTGATAACACCCATAACTAATAGTGCCGGACCTGCAACAAGACCGCCTAATACGGCTGTTCCGCCTGCAATACCTAATCCGCCTGCCGCTAATGACCCTCCGCCAAAGAAAGCGAGAGTAGCATTTGTTGCAGCCGCACCACTAAGTGCAGAAATTGCAGTACCGGTTGATGCTGTCGCAAGCGCTGATGCTGCACCATATGCGCCCAATGCAGTAGCAGTTCCCCCTGCAACACCGGCTATGCCGCCCTGGCCCAATGACACAGCAAAATTACTCATTTTACCTAGAAGCTCAAAGTCTTTCTTATCAATATGGAGCTTTGTTACTTCCAGCAATCCCAGACTTTCCTGAAAGTCTACATTTTTAATCTGTTCAAACGTCTCAAGGAAGGAATGAACACTATTATTCAGAATGGAAATCTTAATTTGACCGAGATCATTTAAAGACTCACCACATTGTGTTCTAAGGATATCAAGCCTCTCGGCAGCTTCATCAACCATGTAATTAGCTTCAGCATTAATATCTTTAGCCTTCTTTGTATCGAAACCGGCTTTAATTGTTGTGCCGCCGCCTATTGCTCCGGTTACCGCTGCAATTCCTATAAATACTAGAGGTATAGCCATTTACTGTCCCTCCTGTTTTTTGTCCTGTTTTTTACTCTTTCCAAATAATGCAGAGCCAATAGCATTTGTTGTCTTTGTAAAACCCTTAACAATTCCGTTACCTATGTTATTGGCAGTCGGTGCTACTTTTTCGTTCATGGTGGTCTTCACATTGGAAGCAACCTTACCAGCAGTATCTGAGACCATGGATGTCGCTGAATCGAATGTTTTCTTGATTTGCGAGTCTTCCTTAGGTTTAATCGACTGTATCTGTCTCTGATACTCATATGCTTCATCACCAATAAGCGCAGTAACAGAAGTAATTATCGCTTTTTGCCGGATCTCAACTTCTTCAACCAACGGCCTTATTTCAGAATAAGGCTTAGAAGAAGACTCGAGCATCTGTCTCTCTTTTCTAAGCTCGATCACAGTCTTCATATACTGTTCCAACTCGAGATAATCTGTTTTACTCATCTCAAGCGTTCTGGAGACATGTCGTATCAAACGCAATTCTTCATGATCTATAGTTTCTTCGTTATATGCAACTGCAAATAAGTTCCATATAACGTAGCGAGGTGTCAATACATCTACACTAAGGACTTCACATACAAGCGAATCAATATATTCTTGAAGAATGTCATAATAATCGGGATCATTTAAAGAATCACTCAATGCTGCCTTACATTCACTAATAACATCTTCTTTATAAGAATTGAATCCTTCGGGATCTATCTCCAAACCAATCTCATCAAACTGATTAGATTCGTAGTCAGTAATGTGTTTATCAGTCATCATGAGACTATATATGGTTTTGATTAATCCTCTGCGTTCTAAATACTTCATACTGCCCTTCCTTAGAATCTGAAATCGTCATCAGAATTCATCAAGTCATCGAATTCTTCTTGAGAAGAAAACTGCGATTCTCGGCCAAATTGACTCTGAATAAGGTTGTTTCCTTCAATAAATGAATCTGAGTCGTTCGTGATAATACCTTCATCAATCAGACCCATCGCCTCATCTACAGTCAGAAGATATTCTTCAAAGTATGCCTCCGCCTGAAGTCGCATTTCCTCTCTACAGTTTACGATTCTCGCAATACTTTCTTCTACTTCTTTCTCTATTTTAATCCGCTGCTCCTTAGCTTCCTTACACTCCTTCAATGATTCGACCAATTTACTCTTGTAATCCAGGTATTCAAAATAAGATCTGATTGTCTCAGACATAAGCATAACTTGCTTTTCTGCATCGGGAGGAATCAATTCCGCAACTCTTTGAGCATATTCTCCTGAATCAGAAGCAACCATACTGCCAATACGGATAGTACATTCTCTTAAGACGAGTCCCGATAAGCGCGTTACGCCAATAAAATTGACATTGGTAAAGAAACCAACCCAATTCATCTCTACTCCTGACTTAATGTTAACAGCATGAATTGTAGCATCAGCGCAATCAACAACTTCAAACGCCGTACTCGACATAAGCAAGAACAAGCGGAAATCTCCATTCTTAGCTGAAGGAAGGCTTTCTTTCCAATCTAGCTTTTTGAAAAACTTCTGTCTGATTGTCCAAACCGCCCTAGTCAATAGTTCACTTATCGCCACAGGAATAGCGGTGGCAATTCCAAATCTGAAATCATACCCTTCCTCAAACACTTTAGTCATTGTTTGTGCGAAGCTCTCACCGTTTAAAGAGCCCCAGTCACACGATTCAACCAAAGTGTAGAACGGCATAGCTATTCCGGAACCGCGTCCTGTTTTCCCTGGCTGACGGGTAGAACTCGATCCAACTAGATCTGAAGCAAGATGTCCTATCCAATTCACAAAACCACAGTATAGTTTTGCTGTATTATCAGAACCATAAAAATAGGGATATGGATTATTTGATGTCTTACTTGGCACTACATGAATCACTTTGCCTTTATCCCAGAATGAAGCAGTTCCCTCAGAATTGAACTGATCAATAATTGAGAATACCAACCCGATCAGATCCGGACTATGAGCTAAAGACATAAGATGATGGTTGCTTGAAGACATATGCTTCAAAGAATCTCCTGATATATTCAAATCTTTAGCATATCTGGCATCATAATTGACAGGAAATGCTCGCTCGAGATATCCGATAGCATTCGAAAGCTCAGTAGGCATTTTCTTTTGTTTTCCACGAGGTCGCTTATCGTTTTTCCAAAAGAACTGGGCGGCCTTGATAACAAATTGATCAGCCATTTTATCCGTGGCATTCAATAAAATACTGTTACTTGGATTTCCAACAAACACAGCATCAATCATACCGGAAATCACACCACAGGCAGTAGCAAGGATATAATCTTCTTTTTCTAATTCTATTGATTTCTTAATGTCATTATCCATAGGAACCACTTCTCACACATTGCCAAAAACCATCTATCCTAAATATATAATATTTACCTTTATGTAGTTTTAACGTCATGTGAATATTTATTAACTATGCTGCAAACCTCCCGCCGATCGTGGCCGTGATAGCCATAAGGATCACCAGCGCAAAGTCCAGGTAATACAGCCCGGCCAAAAGCAGCCCGACAACAATTACCGGCAAAACAACCACATTAAAAAGGAACTTCAGGATGTTCCAGCCTGCCTTGATGCCCCAAATGAGCATCTTGATCACTACATAAGCCAAACCAACACAGATGATCGTTTCCAACATAATCATCACCTCCCACTTATTCCATGTCCATATCCCTTAGAACCATTCCACCGATTCTATTATGAACAGTATAGCATCGTCCGTATTACAAAGAGTCCTAAAAATGGTACTGCAAACTAAACTCCCACCGTTTTGGTGTGAGCGCGTTTAATCAATGCGAAGAACCAAGTGTATCCGTTGGATCGAAACCTCCTGAAGTTGGAAGAACCATATAGGTTGAACAATCAAAACCATTCCTAATGGAAACACTAGTTGAATCTGTATTCGAAATTGAAGTTGAAGATATATTCGCGCCCACAGAAACCCCACTAGATACTAAACTCGAAAACATGTTATCGATAGCATACAATTTGTGGAAACTATGGCCTGAAACCTTGCTTAATCCTGCCTTATACCAGATATCTCCTCATCATGCTTAAACGGATCATTATTCAATTCATCCGTTTCCAAAACTATCCTTTAGTTCGTTATAACGAATGCGAATATTGTTGTAATCATCAACATCTTCTTTCCTATTTTTTATTGACTTTATTACTCTGTCAGTCCGGGCTCCGTCTACGATGGGTTTATAAAGAGTTACTAACTTGTTGCTGATTACAGTTCTTTCATTCTCCGAGTCTACAGCTACTAAAAAGTGTTCTGCCATCAACCCGATATATTTGATAGATTTGAAATAGCAAGAATGACTATTTGTCGATTTGAGATAGGACTCGTTAAGCAATGCAACTTTATCAATGATTTCAATCATATGGAAATCATGCTCACTAGACCTGGCATTGTATTCTCTGAATGACTCGATCAAATACCTAATAAGATAGGCATTTGTAGAAAAACCTTCAATTCTAGCTATAAGGTCATCATAACCTCTGCAATTCTCTTTAGTGTCAGATATCAGCCGTTCCATTTCTTCAAAATACGGACGAATACAAGACCCAGCAAAATTCTCCAAAAACTCAGGATTATCTTCAGAATTCTTTTTTCGAATTGACTCAACAGTTTGACGGAAACTGTTTTTGAGTGCAAACGTATCAAGATTATAAGCATTTGCTATGCTTTTGAAATACCATGCTTTAGCACAATAGAGATCTATCTCAATTGCTTTATTGCAGTATTCTAGACACTTTTCAAACTCAAGACTTAGGCACTCGCTTTGAGCAAGTTCAACTAAATTTTCTGTCTCAGCTTTTCGGTCGATCTTAACATTTCCTCCAGCAATCGTTATTAAAAGCTCTTTTGCCTCATCAACAGAATAACGAGTACCACATGAACTACATTCATATAGGCCTTCTTTCTTGATTATTGAATTTGAACCACACATTTCACATTTCAAAGCTCTTTCATGTAATAGTGGATTGCTGCTATTATCATCAAGCATTACATCAGAAAGCTTATATCCACAGTAATTACAGAATATCGAATCATCGGGAATACTCTTTCCGCATTTTAAGCAAATCATATCTTTCTCCTAAAACAATAATTGACAAAACAAATGTACACTTTCTTTTCAATTATATCCTCATATGGAAGATAATAAAACATATCCACCGATAAAGCAGGTGTTACGAATTGCAATTAATATCTATACTCAAGCCCCACTTGAATTCCTCATTGCACCTTCAACCCCCACTCGCTACAATATAACTGCGGGGTGCTTTATCCTATACACGGATGGAGGTGATCCGCATGACAGACGCGAACACAAACTCAAACACAACCGCTAACACAACAACCACGACCACAAACACAACCTACTACCTGATCCTGAACAGGCAGCTCGGCAAAGCGGAAGACGGCAAGTACTACCTTTACACCAACGGCAACTGGGTTCCGGACACCAAGAGCACCATCTTGGGCCGCCTCATGGGCTTCGACCCGAGCGAACCGGCGGATTCGCCCTACGCCATGGGCAACATAGACATCATGGACACGATCGAACCCATCACTGAACAACAGGCAAGAGAATTTATAAACAACCTCTCAAGCACCCTATAACCACACCACCTACACAACAACAACCACCACACCCCAAAGGAGCCCCCACATGACCATCGGCACAAACCTCAGACATCTCCGCGAAGAGCGCGGCCTCACACAGGAGCAGGTCGCAGACAAGATGGATGTTACCTTCCAGGCGGTATCTGCCTGGGAGCGCGACGAGTACAAGCCCGATATAGATAAACTGATCCGCCTGGCCGAGCTCTACGATGTGTCGGTGTCCGCCCTCGTCGAGGAGAAGACCGCCAAACTGACTCCCAAAGACACCATCTACAACTGGGAGCACATGAAGACCTATGTCAAGGCCACCGCCAAGACCAAAGGTCTCACCGATACCCTGAAGGCTCTGGACTTCGCCGTTGAAGCTCACAAAGGCCAGACCCGCAAGCGTTCCGAGGTCCCCTATATCTACCATCCGCTGAACCTCGCCTGCCACGCGCTCGCCATGAACATCACGGACGACAGTATCATCGCGGCATGCCTGCTCCACGACGTCATTGAAGACTGCGGCAAGACGGCAGATGACCTACCGGTCGGCGACGAAGCAAAGGAGCTGGTACTCCTTCTCACCTGCGCCAAGACAACGCCCGAGACCCGCACGAAGATCCTGAACAAATACTACAAGGCAATATCCGGGAGCCCCAAGGCATCCCTCATCAAATGCCTCGACCGCGCAAACAACCTCACGACCATGTCCTGGGGCCTGTCCCGCGAGAAGATCTTCCGCATGATAAACGAGACGGAGGAATACTTCCCCCGCCCTCTCAAAGTCATCAAATCTACACCGGAGTACAACGACGCCGCATGGCTCCTGCAGTATCAGATGGAGAGCCTGCTGGACGTGTATAAGAGGCTGATGTAACTCACACCGGAAACCGCCTCTTAAGCTCCAGCGCTCTCTCGGGCCTGCCGTAGAACGAACTGATACTGGCGTATATGCTGCTGCGCGTCTTACCGCCGCAGTACTTAAGCATCCCTTCCAGATCGGCATATGCCTCAGAAGCCAGCACCTCCAGCAGAGTAGTCTCGATGATCTCCGCCAGATCCTCATCACCCGATGTCATGAGTTCTTCGATATACCCGAAGAACGCCTGCCATCTGCTCGCGTCTCCCGGCTCCTTGTTATAACTCTCGATAAACTGCTCATTGATATACCGGTCCAGCAGGACAGTCAGCAGCCCGCGGTCAGTCCCCGCAATATCCTGATCACTCAGGCGCAGCCAGTCGAACCTGCTGCGAAAACCATTAAGAAGCTCCTCGTATGTCATTCCAGCTCCGCCACATCCATAACCTTGATCCCGTTCTCCTTAAGCAGCGCCGCAAACACGCCCTGCCCCTCTATCGTCTTCCCGGCGAAAGTGCCGTCATAGACCGTGTTGACCCCGCAAGAAGGGCTCCTGGACTGCAGTATCACAAGATCCGCCCCGCGTTCTTTCACTATCGACAGCGCGATCTGCGCACCCCGCCTGAACTCCCTGTCGACTGAAGTCCCGTCCCTGTGACGTACCACGCCGTCAACGATCTCAGAAGACTCCCTCGGTGTCGGCAGTCCGCCCAGCACTTCCGGGCACACAGGTATCACCTCATGCCCCTGCACGAAAACCTTCACCTTCTCACTGTAGTTGTTCCCGCCGTTATACTTGCAGTTCTCTCCAAGCAGGCAGGCACTGACGGCTATTGTCATTGAAATACTCTTTCCGGATTGATTATCCTTCTTTTGATTCGCAGTATTCGGTTAGAGTGGTCTTATCGCTAAAGTCATACATATCTGCTTTTTGAATACCAAAAGTTCCATACAAATTGAATGAGTCAGCAAAATCTTCCAGTTCTTCCACTTCTGAAGAATCGTTTCCGTCATCATAGTAATATCCGATATCCCCCCACTCTTCATCGAGTGGATATGTATAATACGCTTCATCAAACGATACTTTATGCTTTTCAGCATCATATTTACCTTTTGATATTACACTATAAGCAGCTCCTGACGAACTTTCAGAATAGAAATAAAAGTCTTTCGATAAAAAGTAACAATCCCGATAGTTTCCACTAAAAACGAATTGAACTTGATTTTCATAATATGTATAGAAATCAATTATTCTATTCTTGTACTCGCTATTCTCAGTACAATCCAATATTGCCAGTTCCGCAACATTGTCACCATCAATATCTATAAATGCAAAGGCTATTAAATCTTTGGCGTTTTCGTAATAACACATTTCATATGCTTCGCCATGGTAATCATATACTGTTTCGTCATTTGGATCATAGTTGTCCACAAAATACACTAACGAATCTATTAATTCATAATACTCTTCCGGTATGAACAATTCTGTCTCTGTACTCTCAATTACTGAAGGCACAACAGAAGACTCAAGCAAGAGAGCTTTTATTTCATCAGGAGCTTGCGCAGTAGGTGCGGTGTAATACACTTCAGGCGGAATGGTACGATTTGTGCATGAGGCGAAGAGTGATACCACAAGTATCCCGATGCCAATCGTTTTAATTCTGATTAAGCAACTGTTATCCATATGACATAAGTTCTATTTATAGATATGCGGATGACCATTAATCCATTCACCTATTACCTGTTCCACATCGCCTTTTGGCTTATGATAAATCTTTCCGGAATAGTTGTAATTCTCGCCTAGGATCTTAAACTTATTGACTCCTATATATTCAAACAGAAACGGTCCCTCAAAACTCTTAAGTCCTATGTTATATCTGTTATAGCAATAATCAGATGGTAATATGTTTCCCACACTTTTAGACAGACCTGCTATGCGAAGAATGGTTTTACTGTCAGTAATAGTACCTATGCCATTTTTACTAACATATTCATTAATCGAATCAACGAGTTGCTGTTTTTGTGTTTTCATATATTCCTCATTTGTGAGAAGATTTGATTTTATAATTGCTTAATGGTATTTACTTATTGATTGACCTTCGTCATCCTTCCACGCATCCCAACCATTGGCTGCACCCCCAATTATGAACACAGCTGCACCGGAAGGCGATTTGAAGACAACATCATCTTGCAGTTTATTATCAACAATATTCGCTTTCTCGCGCTTTATTCTTACTGCATCAAACAAACCCTGACCTTCATTCGGACAGACATCACTTCCGGCCAATACAATATACTTACCAGCAACAACCTGCATCTTGCCTTTGGCAATCTTATTTCCCCAACGCTTTAGTTTTCGAGACATATGATAAATACCATCAGGAACAATTCCGGTTGTTTCAGAAGAATCCTCCTCTTCCACAATTTCAGACTTGTCTTCGCCATCAGAATAAAACGAAATTAGATCAAGACCCAGAACATCCAACATCTGATAAGCTTTCTCAAGGTACTCGTCGCAATCTTCCATGTCGAAACTATTTGCTGTGCCTGCATTTGTGACCTTAGTGGTATTTATATAGTGTTTCAGATCATTTACACGTTTATTGACCTTATCTTCAATGTATTGGATAGTTCCATCATTGAAGAAAGTTCTTTCTTCAAATTGCGTCAAAACATAACAGTACGTCCAATTATCATATTTATCATCATGAGAGGTTGGTCTATTTTTCAATCCATTTGTAGATTTGCCAACATAGATAACATCAGAACCGTTGTTATTCTCACCAAAGAGAATGTAAACAATAAATTTGTTCTTTATCTTGATTGGTTCATCTGCACCGGCAGTCAAATTTTGATAAGGAATTCTATATACCAAAAGAGAAGATGTTGCTTCTGAAATTTCAACCGTACGGCCTATGCGTTTAATAATATATTTCATATTCTTTTCTCCCAGCAATTATGCTTTTTTACATTATATATTGTTGGTTTCCTAAAACAAACAATTGGGAACAGCGTAAGTTAGGAGAAATCCTAGAGGATATGTATAATGGTCAAACTCCGTCTCGAGCTAATCCAAATTATTGGAACGGGAAAATAAAGTGGTTATCTAGTGGTGAACTCAATCGTGGGCTGATAACTCAATGCTCTGAATCAATCACAGAAGAAGGGCAAAAATCAGCTAATTTACGTGTTGTTCCTAAAGGCACGTTTATTATGGCTATAACCGGACTAGAGGCTGCTGGAACTCGTGGAAACTGTGGAATACTAGGCTTTGACACCACAATGAACCAGTCCTGCATGGCTCTGTTTCCGAATAAAAGAATGCTTTGTCCTGAGTATTTATTCCAATGGTATATGATGATCGGAGAGGAATACGGAATTCGTTTTACCCAAGGAACTAAGCAACAAAGCTACAACGCTGAGATAATAAAAGAACTTTCAATTTGTTTGCCTAAAATCGAGGAGCAAAAGCAAATTGCAGAACTATTATTTAGTTTGGACAACCTTATCACCCTTCATCAGCGTAATTACGCACAGCACTTTTATAATCAGATTTGGTTCATTTGAGGCAGCTACAACCCATTTTAGGAGGTAAAACATGCTAGAAAGTGTATCAAAGAACGATTATTTCTGCGATTACTACCTTCGGTGGATTACGGTCTATAAAGAAGGTGCTATTCGTAAAATAACGATGGAAAAGTATCGTATGACCCATTCATGGATAAAGAGACTCGCACCAGATCTCAAAGTTGGAGAGCTTACTAGAGTCACGTATCAGGAACTTCTGAATGAGTATGCTAAATCACATGAAAAACAGACAACAATGGATTTTCACCATCAGTTGAAGTGTGCGATCCTTGATGCTGTTGATGAGGGACTAATTGATAGAGACCCTACGCGAAAGGCAATCATAAAGGGCAAAACACCGAGAAATAAGAAGCCTAAGTATCTGAATCAGTATGAGCTCCATCAGATGCTCGATACTCTTAATCTCGGCAAACAGGCAAACTGGGACTGGTTTATACTACTTGTTGCAAAGACTGGCATGCGCTTCTCAGAAGCTCTGGCACTCACTCCTGCCGACTTTGATTTTGGTCATCAAATGGTATCCGTTAGCAAAACCTACAACTATAAAGGCGATGCCGGAGGATTTCTCCCAACTAAGAACAAGTCATCGGTAAGAAAGATCCAGATTGACTGGCGCACTGTTGTCCAGTTCTCAGAGCTAATCAAGGATATTCCTGAAGATAAGCCGATCTTCGTTGTGAAAAGGCCATTTAATTCAACAGTTAACGGCATCCTTGCACGTCACTGTAAGAAAGCCGGTGTCCCAGTGATAACGATTCACGGTCTCCGTCATACACATGCATCAATATTGCTGTTCGCTGGCGTATCTATTGCAAGTGTAGCGCGACGGTTAGGACATTCGAGCATGAACACGACTCAGAAGACCTATCTTCATATCATTCAGGAACTCGAAAACAAAGATATCAATCTTGTCATGAGATCCCTTTCTGAACTCGATTGATAGCAATTGCTGCCTCAAATGAATTCAATTCCTAGACAAACATCTTCTGGAGCAGTCCTTTTTTGTATTTTTTTAGTTCATCACACTTTCGCTGATGAAGGGTGATAAGGTTATCGAGCTTTGCAAAATAATCTGAAATCTTTATCTGTTCCTCTTTGCTTGGAAAGCAAACTTCACCTTTTAGCGCATTTTCATCTGAAACCTTCATGTCATTTTTTGCACCCTTATTTACTAATGGATGCATATAATTATTCATCCTGGCATCTTGCTCAAAGTAGATCTGAACAAACTCAGAGTGTACATTTTTCAATGGTTTATAAACAGCATATAAAGTCGATACAATGCCTGGTTTTCCTTTGTTTGTCTTGATTATTCCATATGGATTGGACTTGAGCGGTGACTTCGTATAAATCACATCTCCGGTATCTACTACACCATAAGGCGCGACTGACACGCCTGCGAAAGACCTCCCCTGAAACTCTATTTGATTTACTACTCCATAATCACCTGAAACGGATAGCACATCTTCTTTGCCGAAAGCCTCATCTTTGTTCTTAACCTTGGACACCTCGAGATAATCAATCAACTTACGCTGTTCCCAAGTAGCAGTAAATCATGCTGGATATGATGTGATTCTGACCGTGTAAATGCCAGTATAATTATGATAACACTTACACTGATGAAGGGTGATAGTAGCATCCAAAGAGTCAATCAAGGCAGCAATTTTCTGTTGTTCTTCGATGGAAGGGAATGTTAATGTACACTCACACAGTTTATCGTAATAAAAGTACTGCCTAACGCTTCCTTCTTGAAACTTTTCTATCCACCTTGGAAACAGATCAGACTTAAACCATTGCATTAAGAAGTGATCATCAATGTAATCCTTTGTCTTAAAGATCTCGTAAAGTGAGCTGACAATAACGTTTTCGGGGCCTTCATAGTAACCAATCGATCCAACATTTATTCTCGCCGGATTGTAACCAAATGAATTGGGCGACACTACCATATAGGCTTTTCTGTCGGTATTCTGCATATAACCGAAGTCATCATGAGCTTCGTTTTGCGGAAGAAATCCTCTATCATTTGTAATTGAATATGGCTCCAAAGGAAGATTATCTTTGTTTCTCACACCTGCCGGAACAGTTATCTCATCAAACTTACGCTGTTCCCAAGGGTCAGTAAATCCAGGAAATCTGACACGCGGAAATAGCTCTCCGGGGTGCGGAAACATCTGTTGAAGCAGTCCTTTTTTATATCTCTTGAGTTCATCACACTTCCGCTGATGAAGGGTGATAAGGTTGTCCAAACTAAATAATAGTTCTGCAATTTGCTTTTGCTCCTCGATTTTAGGCAAACAAATTGAAAGTT
>JAEEGG010000442.1_pt1 | contig 141780 bp, 110 predicted proteins | sample 9134161 | NCBI WGS metagenome assembly JAEEGG01 (sample SAMN16246543, study PRJNA631951) | gut metagenome | biome: gut microbiome; feature: rumen; material: CR-attached | host: Bos | place: Iran: Karaj | collected 2018-10
AGGAGGCCATAGAGGAAGTGAGGAAATGCACAAATGAGAAAGACCCCATAGTGCGTATCAACTCAATGGAGCTATTGGCAGAACTATATGAACTGACGGGTGACAAGAGTGAGTCGCTGGAAATGAGAAAGCAACTGAAGGCGTATGACGACTCCGTCATGACTGCCAATCACAGTTTGCAAATTGCCGATTGGCAACAGAAGTTTGATGAAAAGCGTTGGGAAAAGAGATCGCAGCAGCGAATGATGAAAATGGGCGCTGTGGTTGTTATTATCATCGTGCTATTATTGACTATAGGCATCTGGTGGCATCGCAGAAGAATGAATAAGTTGGGGTTCCAACTCGACGAGAATGCCAGGCGGATTACCGAGAACCAGGCGGAGATAGAGCGGCTGCAACAGAGTGGCGAGGCCAGTGAACAGACCATCGCCGACCTGAGGAAGAAGATAGAGGACAGCCGTCAGCGCATCGCTAACAAACTGCTATCGGGTACGCGGCAGTTCGTAAAGTTGCAGCGCAAGGAGCCGGTGGCAAGCATGACAGCAGAGGAACGGCAGTGTCTGATAGACTACTTTGCCCAGTTGCGCCCCAAGCGCTGGCAGGAGTGGGAACGCACTTACAACTCTCTCACGCCCTCGCAATATGTCTTCCTAATCCTTCAGGAAGATCTCCACTACGATGATGACACCATCGCCCATATCCTCGATGTGAAGCCAGCTTCTCTCCGCACCCTCCGCTCAAGGATCAAAGGAAGAGAAAGGTGAAGTTTTTCGCTTCGCTCAAGTAAACTACGGAAAAAGGCATACGGATTCCACCTGCAAAGCAAGTTTTTCTATGGCCAACTTTTCTTCCTTTACTTTGCTATTACAAATCTCGATAGCCATCAGGTTCAGTTGCTGGCACTGGTAGGCGGTGATGGTGCGTTTCTCGTTGTGGTGTTCCCACGGAGCGAGCAACAGCAGTCGCCCTTCTGCGCAGGCGTCAAACTGCTCGCCCTTTGGTTTTGTCAGCGGCGTGAAGCCATTCTCAACAAGTACGATGGTGGGAAGCCCTGCATCGAAGGCTGCTCTCATGACCAGCTTCTCGCCAGACGAAATGGCAGGCGAGACGAGCACAGCTCCCTGTCTTGCCATATCGAGATAACGGGCTTTTTCCATTTCTATCTGATTGCTGTCTAAGCGCCTCGATACGCGGACGGCAATACGTCGTGGTGAGTGCAGCAATGCCTGATTACCGAGACTGCTGTAAGTGGTTGTTCCCACCTTCAAGCCAAAGAAGGGGCGCAGCCATTCAGGGTGGGCGCGCTTCATCATAAGGCGGCGCGGGTTGTCGCGCAGGTAGTTCTGCCAGGTGGACAGCTCGTCGTAGGAGCGAAGTATCAGGTCGTTGTAGCCTTTGGCAAAAAGAGGGCGATAGGCTTTTTGCGACGGCAAAGCCGACGCCTGCAGAGAAGGCAAAGCCGACGCCTGCGGAGAAGGCAAAGCCGACGAATGAGAAGACGGCAAAGCCGAAGCTTGGGGAGAAGGCGATGCTTCTTTCTCCGTTTTGCAAGTTTCTTTCTCAGTAGGCTGCGGCTTCACCGCAGCTGCTTCCAGTGCTTTCTGCGCCTTCCGGCAACCCGACTTGAACCCGGAAATGACCTGCCCTAAATGAACGGGCAGCGGAGCCTTCACAAAGAGGATACCGTGCATGTGGTCGGGCATCATCTGAACAGCCTTTACCTCTATTTGCGGATAATAGTCATGAATGCCCATCCATTCTCTCTGTACGGCTTTCCCAAGTTCCGTCAGTTCGATGCGCGGCTCGTCGTAGCTCCCTCGCTCAGCATAAGGATTGCCCACAAGCCGACCGAAGAGCGGTCTGCGACCTTCCACTTCCAGCGTAATCATATACATACGCCGCTCCGTGTAGTCGTGGTGGTCATCGCGCCGTTTCATCGAGACACGTTTCTCGCCAGCATACTGCTTCTTACGTGCTATCTGCTCTTCATTCATACTTTAACAAAAACCTGTTGCAAAGACAGGTGTGACCGTGACCGTTTTCTCGTTGGAATTGATATGGATTCCGAAAATGAACGATTAGTTTACGCTGATGGTGCCACCCCACTCTCCGTTGAGCGAGAGGCGTAAACCGCTTGACGTCTCGTTGCCTGAACCAGGGTCGTCGCTGCCTGGTTCGGCAGTACCGCCGAACATCGTACAGGTATAGGATGTAATCTTGTTGGTCGTGATGGGCACGTCGGTCAACTCTTTTTCTGCCTGCACATCATTGTCGGCATTGTAACAGGTGATGGTCATCTTCAGCGTCTCTGAGTCTGCACGCGGCAGGGTGTACACCTCATAGACTTTCTGGCTGGGACTCAGGGGCATCATGACAGTCTGGCGCGAGTTCACGCAGCCAACGCCTTTCTTTGGGCTGAAGGTTGACGAACCGCCCGTATAGTAGAAGCGGATCTTGACTGCGTCGTCAGGAATGGCGTCGGCTATCTTCAGACGGAACATCGCCACACAACGCTGCAGCTCCAGGTCGTAGGACGCTTGTTGGTCGCTTACCGTCAGCGTACCATAATAATAGAAGGTGTCCGTCACCAGGTTGCTGGGGAAGGTTACCGTCTCTTCGTTGGTGATGGCGGCCGACCCGTCGCAGTTGTGGGCTACGACGACCACCTCATAAGTGCCAGCGGCGATAGACACGGGCACGGTGCCGAACGATGAGAAGCTACTCTCCTGACTGGCCGACTTCACCTTCGTGCCATCCTGGAAGAAGGCCACGTTCACACGGCTGCACCACTGCCCAATGTCCTGGACAGCACGGGTGCCAAACGGTCCCTGTTCATAGATGGAAAGTCTGAGCAGCACATTACCCTCTAATGCCGACTCCTCGGACTGTTCGCCGACAATACTCTTCTCACAGCCCGTCAGCAAAAGGCTTAATACGAACAGGCATAACAACGAAACGTTTCTCATAGACACCAGGTTTTATTATTTATCGTTGCAAATATAAGAAATATTTGGCAAAGAACAATGGATTACGGGAAAAATCAATATATTTTTTAGTTTTAACTTGCTTATTCGTACCTTTTCGACTTGTCGAGAAGGTACTCACGCTTGAAAATGCACAAATAAATTTGGTATTTTGCTCGCTTATTCGTACCTTTGCGCCGCAAAAACCAATAAAAAGGAAACAAACAGTATGAAAGAAACCGTTTTAGCCATCGCCGGCAAGCCCGGACTCTACAAATTAGTATCTCACGCCAAGAACAGCCTGATAGTTGAGGCTCTCGACGACACCCATAAGCGTATCCCCGCTTTCGGAACAGACCGTATCACGTCTCTGGCCGACATCGCCATGTTCACCGAAACGGACGACGTTCCCCTGATGAAGGTGTTGGCCTCAATGCGCGACTTGGAAGGCGGAAAGGTGTCGAGCGTTGACTTCCGCAAGGCCTCACCCAAGGAGTTACACGAGTATTTCTCGAAGATCCTTCCCGACTGGGATCAGGAGCGCGTTCAGAACAGCCACATCAAGAAGCTCATCCAGTGGTATAACATCCTGGTGAATGCCGGCCTCACCAACTTTGAGGAAGAGCTTGCTCCCACCGAGGGCGACAACATCGACGACAGAAAAGAAGAAAGTAAAAACATAGACGACAGAAAAGAAGAAGATAAAAAGTCAAAAAGGTAAACTACCACAATTCTGGTAGTCCATTTAAAAAACAATGCTACCGCACTTCTGGTAGTCCATTTAAAAAACAATGCTACCGCACTTCTGATAATCAGAGTGCGGTAGCTTTTTTACCTTTTTACTTCTTATTATTCACCTTACATTCTCGGTGGGCGTCCGCCGCCGAAGCCGCCGCCACCAAAGCCGCCACCACGACCGCCACGACCTCCGCGACCACCGCCGAAGCCACCAGGGCCACCCTGTCCACGGCCGCCACGGCCACCACGACCGCCGAAGCCACCACCAAAGATGTTCAGACGATAGATGACGTGCAGCATGGCATAGCTTGTAATAGCGTTATACTCGGTATCGCTGCGCTGCATGGCGTTGAGGATGCTACTTACGGTCGACTGTTCGTGCAGGATGTCGTAGAACTGCAGCGAGACGGTCAGCGCATTACCCTTCAGGAACGACTGCGACAACTGGGCATTCCAAATGAGTTCGTTGGTGTTCATCGACTCATCGCTATATCCGCGACGGCTCTGCATGGTCAAGTTCGTAGTAAGCTGCGTTCCCCAAGGAGCGGTAACACCCGTCATAGCGCCATAAGAGAACTGCCAGGTGTCGAGGTTGTTGTTGGACTGAAGCTCGCTGCGACGATAGGTATAGTTCAGCGAACCGCTAAGTTCGAACTCAAACCACTCGTTACGATAGCTGGCTGACAGGCGCTCACCAATACCAAGAGCCTTGGTGACACTCTTCTGCGAATCTTCAAGGTTATTGACGCTGACAAAGCCTACGTTATGGTTGTAGCTCAGGTTCGTGAAGGTGTTAACATTAAAGAATGCTGCTGAGTCGACTGCTGTATTGAACATGAATCCCAAGTTGCCGTTCCAGTTGCCATCGATGTTCTCAGGACGGGTAATCGTTCCACCGGTCTCGGTGTTATAGGTAGTCTTTCTCGAAACGGAATTGCTGGTCGTCGAGAAGCTGGCAAACACCATAACGGCACGCTGATGATTCGTGAAGTAGTCGTTGTAGTTAAGGTTGACATTCTGCGTGAACGAAGGCTTCAAACCTGGGTTACCCGTTGTGATACGCAGGGGGTTTCTGTCGTCATAGACATCTAAGAGGTCGGTCAACGACGGCTGTTGGGTGTTGGCGCGATATGTCAATCGTAACTGTCCTGTCTGCGACTTCTTCCAACGGAAGTCAACGGTCGGCGAGAAGTTTGTCACGGTGCGGGTCGTATCAGCACGCAGAAGCTCCGTTTCATTGGTTATTTTATTCAACTTTTTGATGTCCTGAACGTAGTGCGACTTCTGGGGAATCACCTGGAAACCAACATTCAGGTTATACGACGGACGGACGACGCGCAGCATTACCTCAGCGGTATGGGTGTAGTTCTTATAGTTCGAGTAGCTGCTCAACGACTTGTCCTCATAGAAGTCCAGCGGATTGGGGAGCGGATTCAGATAGACGTCGAAGTTGCGATAGAGGGGTTCGATACCGGAGTAGTCAACGCCGTAGAGGCTATAGGTCTTGCGGTCGCTCTTGGAATAGCTGTACTGATAGCGATAGCCGAACTGCAAGTAGACACGGTCGGCAATCGGCTCACTATAGTTGACACGAGCCGAATATCCCCAGTTGTCCTGCGGTGTCACATCGTAGAGACTGGTAATCGTCGTGTCAGGCATTGTAAACATGTAGATGTAGTTGTTGGCCATCGACTTAGAGGTGCCTTTACCCCAGTTGGCGTTCAACTGGACGGTAATGTTACGGCCATTCCGGCTCAGACGGCGGTTATACTGCAACATACCACGCAGCGTCTTAGAGTCGCTGTAGTTGACACCATCATTAATATTATAGTTCTTGACGATGCCATACTTCTTGGCAATCTCGACGACGTCGCGCAACGGATCGTCAGCGTATTCGTATGGATCAGAACCGAACGTTGCATTGCTACCCCAGTTTGTGCCATCGTTGGAGCTGTACGAGAAGTTCGGACGGAACATGATATTCGTCATCGAGTCCGGCTGCCACTCCAAGCGCATCTGACCGTTCCACTGGTTGGCACGTGAGAAGTCCTGAGACGTGCTATTGCCATACGACGACGTCTGACCGCTAAAGAAGCTCTGTGTGGCACTCTTCGAGAAAGTGTCGCCGTCGCTGTGGTTCCAGCGCACGCTACCGTCAATAGTCAGCTTGTCCTTCTTTTCGTAGTTCAGGTTCAGACCTGTCATCTTCATGGCGGTCAAACCCTGACGGCCTCCGCCAAAACGACCACCGCCACCACCACCAGGGAAGCCCATGTCATTGGTGTTGTTAGCATTGGTCATCAGGAACACCTTGAAGTCGTCCTTCATCACACCACCAAAGATACGGCCTGCATAGCGGTGCTTCGTACCAGCTCCCAAGTCAGCGTTCACCATGATACCCTTGTTCATGCCGGCCTTGATGCCGAAGTCGAGTACGGTTTCCTCTTCACCATCCTGGATACCAGAAATACGAGCCATGTCGCTCTGCTGGTCGTAGGCCTTGATGCGGTCGATGATGTTCGTAGGCAGGTTCTTCATGGCAGTCTTCGTGTCGCCCGTCATGAATTCCTTACCGTCAACCAGAATCTTCTTGACCTGCTTACCGTTAATCTTCACGGTACCGTCGTCGCTGACTTCAGCACCAGGCAGGCGCCTCACCAGTTCCTCAACGACAGAGCCTTCCGGCGTACGGAAAGCAGCAGCATTATATATAAAGGTGTCGGCTTTCAGCGTCACTTTGGCGGCATGGCCAGTCACCGTGGCACCTTTCAGCATAATGGCGTCGGCCTTCAGAGTGATGGTTCCTAAGGCCACATCCTTGTCGCCGCTCACCGTCACCTCCTTGGTGTACGGCTTAAAACCTACACACGTCACCTGGATGATGTATTTTCCATTTTGCGGCGCCTTCACCGTAAAACGACCTTCCAAGTCGGTCAGCGCACCTTTTGCCAGCGTGCTGTCCGGCTTCAGCAGTTTTACCGTGGTCTGAGGTACTCCCTCTTCCGTATCACCTTCAACAACAAGTCCCGTAATGTTTCGCTGTGCCAGGGCAACAACAGCCATCAGCGGCATCAGCAGAATGAGAAGTAAGCGTTTACTGTCCATATAAAAGTTAGTTATATTTTTCAATTTTCAATTTTTAATTTACTTCTCTGACGCTTACTTGTCATTAAAGTTTAATCGACACCTAAAATTTTTATCCTTTCCTCAACAGTTCCACAATGCGCGACATCTGGTTGGGGATGCGGATAGACTGCGGACACTTGGCCAGACATTCCTCGCAGTCCGTACAGCTTCTGGCCCACGACTCCACTTTAGGCAATGCCTGGCGCAGGCCGTCGGCAAACTGCTGTTTCTTGGTGGCATAGTCTGGGGACGTCTTGTCGGGTAACGGCAGCACGTGGTTGTTGACGGCGTCGTTGTAGTAGGCGAAGTTGCCTGGAATGTCAACGCCGTAGGGACACGGCATGCAGTAGGCACAGGTCGTACAGGGAATGGTGGGATAGCCCGACATCTGGTCGGCAATCTCAGCCAGCAGCGCGTTCTCGGCCTCCGTACATATTTCTAATGGCGAGAAGGTCGCCACGTTGTCCACCAAGTGTTCCATGCGGTTCATGCCGCTCAGCGTGGTGAGGATGTTCGGATAGGAACCCACCCAGCGGAATGCCCAACGCGCCGTGCTGTCGTCAGGACGGACGGCCTTCAGCTTGTTTTCCAACTCCTCAGCCATGCGGCCAAAGGCACCACCACGCAGGGGTTCCATAATGACACATTGCACGCCGGTCTTCTCACATTTCTGGTACAGGTACTCGGCGTCGGCATCCTTTCGCCAACCGTTACCCATCGACGCATGGCGCCAGTCCAGGAAGTTCATCTGTATCTGGCAGAAGTCCCAATGGTATTCGTTCTGATGATCCAGCAGGAAGTCGAAGGGCTTGACGTCGCCGTGGTACGAGAATCCCAGGTGCTTGATGCGCCCAGCCTCGCGCTCCTTCAGCAGGAAGTCTAACAGACCGTTGTCCAAGAAACGGCCTTTCAGCGTGTCCATGCCGCCACCGCCGATGCTGTGCAAGAGATAATAGTCTATATGGTCCACTTTCAGCCGCTCGAACGACTGTTCGTACATGCGCTTCGAGTCGTCAAAGCTCCATAGGTTCTGCCGCTGGTTCGACATCTTCGTTGCCACGAAGTACTTGTCACGAGGAAAGCGCGACAGCGAATTGCCCGTCAGCACCTCCGACCTGCCACCCATATACATCGGCGCCGTGTCGAAGTAGTTCACGCCGTGCTCAATGGCATAGTCCACCAACTGGTCCACCTCTTCCTGATTATCAGGCAGACGCATCATGCCAAAGCCCAAGAGCGAGATCTGTTCGCCCGAGCCATGCTGAACGCGATAGGTCATGCGGTTCGGCACGCTCGCCGTTGGCTTCTCGTCCTGAGCAAACATACGCAACGGTCCCAACGCACTCATCGTCAGGGCTGCACCAGCGCCCATACCCAACCGCCGCAGGAATTCGCGACGACTGACACTTGCTGACCTCTGGTCAGAGTGTGGCGCTTCAATTATCTTGTTCTTACAAAAGTCTTCCATAGTCTTCCATTTTAGTTTTTGTTGTTATTCAATACCGTTTGCAAATGTACGCAATTATTTCCATACCACCAAATGAATCTGGTGGAAATCATCTGAACACCTGAGCGAGGCACCCGAGATTTTGAGCTAACTGGGTGGGGGAACTGGCTCCGACGAGGACGGAGGTGACACCCTTCTGGCGGAGCACCCAGGCAAGAGCCAGCTGCGACAGGGTGAGACCCTGGCTGCGGGCGTCGTCATTGTACTGGCGGAGCGTAACCAGCAGGTCGGGCGTCAGCATCTCTTCCTTTAGGAACTTCCCTTTTGCCATGCGACTGTCAGCAGGAACGCCGTCAACGTGACCAACGGTTTTCCCATCGGAAGCTGGTGCTTGCAGCTTGCAGTTCAGGTAGCGGTCGGTGAGCAGTCCCTGTGCCAAGGGCGAGAAGGCAATGAAACCAATGCCTTCAGCGGCACAGAGTTCGAGGATGCCCTCGTCGATAGGCCTGCGGTCAAGCATGTTCAGGCGTCCCTGATAGATGAGGAGGGGCACGTCGTGCTCCTTCAGATACTGGGTGGCAAAGCGTGTAGCCTCCAAAGGCCAGTTAGACAGTCCGACATAGAGTGCCTTGCCCTGTCGCACGATGTCGACAAGTGCCTGCAGCGTCTCTTCCATCGGCGTCGCGGGGTCGAAGCGGTGACTGTAAAAAAGATCCACGTAATCGAGGTGCATGCGGCGCAGGCTCTGGTCGAGCGAAGCCATGAGATACTTGCGACTACCCCATTCACCATAAGGGCCAGGCCACATATCGTAGCCTGCCTTGGTGGAAATGAACAACTCGTCGCGATAGGGCCGGAAGTCGTCGTCCATCAGGCGCCCCATGGTCTCCTCGGCAGAGCCGTAGGCTGGGCCGTAGTTGTTGGCTAAGTCGAAGTGGGTGATGCCGTGGTCGAAGGCGTAATGGGTAATCTCACGACTACGCTCATAGGGGTCCACACTTCCGAAATTGTGCCAAAAGCCCAGACTAACCTGAGGCAATAACACACCCGAGCGGCCACAGCGCTCATACTTCATTCCGTTTTGGTAGCGGTCTTCCGCTGCTGAATAACGTACTCTCATAACTTCGTTTTTCTAATCGTTTCTTGAAAAGCTTTGCGCCTTTAGGCCAAAGGATTATCAATTCACCTCACTCATCCATGACGACATCGTGCTGGTCGGTGGGGACAAGGGCGACGCGCTGGAAGGGAAAGCAGACACCTATCTTATATATATGGGGGCAGATAGCCAGGAAGCGGTCGTAGTATCCACGGCCACGCCCAAGACGATGACCAGCGGCATCGAAGGCGACGCCAGGAACGAGGGCGACAGTCATCTCGGCAAGCTGGTTAAAGGGAACACCCGTCGGCTCCATGATGTGGAAAGCACCCTCGGTAAGGTCGGCAGGCGAGGTGTAGCGGTGCATCTGCATGGTGGTGTCGTCGACGACTCTTGGCAGCAGCACGGTGCGCCCCTCTGCAACAAGGCGGTCGAGCAGCGGACGGATATCCACCTCGTCGGGCAAAGGCCAGTAGGCCATGATGGTTTGATGGGTCGTCAGACGGCTATAGAGATGTTCGCAGATTTCTGCAGACCAGGCTGGCAATTGTGCTGCATGCTGGTGCTTGGCCTCACGCATCTGCTGACGAAGCACGGTCTTCGATACCATTCCGTTGGCAGAAAACTCGCAGCCGCAGTACTGCTGGTTATAAAACCCATACTCCTTCAACAGCTGGTTGCGGCGCTCCTGCAGGCCACCCTTACGCCAGTTCTGCGCCCAGAAGGTGACGCCGGCGGGAAAACCGCCGGCCGCAGAACCAGAGGGAGCCAGACCCTCTGTATTGACGGCGTGTTCGGCAGCGAGACCGGCGCGGGTAATCTGGTCGAGACTCTTCCAACGGCTGGAGGCCAGCGTGGTGGCAAAGTAGCAAATGCCTAACTCCTGCGCCTTACGGGCAGCAGCTGTCAGTCGAAGCGTGAAACATTGTTCGCAGCGACGACCACGCTCTGGCTCTCCCTCAAGTCCACAGACGCTCTGGCGCCAGTCTTCGTGGTCGTAGTCGCCATCAATCCAGCGGATGCCAAGACTCTCAGCGTGGCGCTTGCTTTCCTCCTTGCGGATGTTGTATTCCTCGCAAGGCCAAATGTTGGGGTTATAATAGAATATGGTGGGGCGCACGTCGTGCTTTAGCAGCCACTCGACGATAGCCGACGAACACGGCGCACAACAGGCGTGCAATAATACCTCATTACAGTCCTCGGGCTTTCCAAATACGTTCTTTCGCTGCATTAATCTCCTGGAATTTCTTTTCGGCGGCCTTACGGATGTCCTCACCCAAGGCTGCTACCTTGTCGGGATGGTGCTCCAAGGCCAGACGGCGGTAAGCCTTCTTCACTTCATCGTCAGACGCATTGGGACTGACGCCAAGTACGCGGTAGGCCGACTCCAGGTCATCCTTGCCTAAACCAAGCATAGAATCCACCTCGTCGGGAGACATCTGAAGCCATTGGGCGCACTCCTTCATCGCCGTAACCTCGGCAGGATCTACGCGGCCATCGGCCTGCGAAATCATGACAAGGAAGTTCAGCAGTTGCAGACGCTGGGAATAGTCCATCTCGCGAGCCATCTGTCCGCAGCAATCCATGACGGTCTGACGGAACTGACTCGCCCCTACCCTCTTCTGCTCATCGAAAAGACGGTTCAGGATGTCGTTGCCTTGGTCGCGACCCACATCGCCGAAATTCTGGTGCAGCACGTTGCGCACCAGTTCCATCTCGGAATGCATCACCTTGCCGTCGGCCTTGATGATGTATGATGCCAGCACCAGCATGGAGAACAGGAAACTGTTGCGCTGACCGTAGTCAGTCCGGCGCGTACGACCAGTCCGACGGGCATTTCCGTTTCCGCGGTCAAAGGCATCCTCGAAGACGCCTTGGGTCTCCGGCGTATTCACACCGTCCAACATGTTTCCAAACATGCTGCCAAACAAAGCCCCGAGCAGCGCTCCCAATGGTCCGCCGCTCATAAATCCCAGAACTCCTCCTATCAACCAACCTAAGGCCATCTAAAAAATTTAAAAATGTAAGAATTGAAAAATTGAAGAATTCTCAATTTTCTATTATCAATTAACTAATAGTTTAGCCACCATGCGCCTAAGGTCTTCTCCTCTTGTTCTATGTCGTCGATGACCAACTCCGCCATTGTCACCACCATTTCATGAGGCACTAAGAAGCGGACGTCGTCACGACGGGGATTGATAGATCCGAGAAAATGCATCATCTCATTCTTATATACTTCCTTCATGCGCTGATTATTGCCAATGTCGTTGCTGCAACTGAATGTCACATTGGCCAGACGGTCACACAACTTAACGAAGGGGGCATAGGGCGTTTCACGAATGCCCTTGTAGTACTTCTCACCGGCACGTTCGGCCCGCGTACGTCCCTTATCGTTGGTCAGCGCATATACGATTTCTGCCGCCATCGGGATTTGTCCTTCCGACAGAAACTGGCGTGCCTCATGCTTGACGTCGTTATACGTCAGACGCGCATCCTCGATGGCGTCGTGAAAATAGGCACTGAAGAATAAGGGAAGCACATCGTTCTCCACAACACACACCAGATGGCCAAAGTTACGGACACGCTCTGCAACCATGTCCAGATGATAGCCATAGGGAAGCGAACCATCACCATACATCTGGTTGACGCTCTGATGCACGTCGTAGGCACGCTGGCGGATGCGCTCAATGGTGTCAGTCTGCTGACGGACGCATTCCTCAAATTGTTGTCTCTCCATTACTTATTAATTTCTATGTCGCGCTTAACGTTGTTACGAATCTTCGTCAGGTAGCCCTTCATGCCCTCGGCGTTCTTCGTGTCAATAATCTCCAGAAGTTCTTTCAACTCCGTACGGATTTGGCTGACCTGATCGTGGGTGTAAGGGTTGAAGAGGATTTCCTGTAGCAGATAGTCGTCCTCGTTGAGCACGCCCTTGGCAATGCGCATGTGGCGCTTGAAGGTGGTACCTGGAGCGTCCTGATGTTTCATGACGGCGGCAAAGACGAAGGTCGAGACGAAGGGAATACTCAGCGAGTAAGCCACCGTCTTGTCATGCTCTTCAAAGGTGTACTCGTAGATGTTCAGCCCCAAGCGCTGGTAGAGGTCCTTGAAGAAGATGCGACCCATGTAGTCGCCCTCGCTGATGATGATGGCGTTCTCCTCCGTGAGTTGCTGCAGGTTGGCAAAGGTTGGTCCGAACATGGGGTGCGTGGAGACATAGCGACGACCCGTCTGCTCGTAGAAGTCCTTCAAGTCGGTCTTCACCGAGGCGATGTCGCTGATGATGCAGTCTTTGGGCAGATAGGGTATGACCTGCTCGAACACCGGGATGGTGTACTTCAGCGTGACGGCGTTGATGGCCAACTCCGGCTGAAACTGGCTGATCTCCTCCAACTGGGTGAAGCGCTGACAGTTATAGGTAAAGCGCATGCGCTTCGGATCTCTCTCATAGACGGCAACCTCGTGGTCGAAACTCAGCAGGTCGATGAAGAAGGATCCCATCTTGCCTGCACCTAATACTAATATCTTCATTTGTTCACGATTTCAATTTGTTGACGGACGCTTTCTTCGTGGATGCTCTCAAAGACCTTGGCGACAAATTCAGGAGCCATACCCGACAGCGAGCCCTGAACACCGCGCTTCTCTAAGATCTCATTGTAGCGCGATGCCTGTAGCACCGTCATGTTATGCTCCTTCTTGTAATTGCCAATCTCGCGACAGATACCCATACGCTTCGACAGGATCTCCATCAGCTGGTTGTCCAGTTCGTCAATCTGCTTACGCAGCTGCTGAATGCTCTCGGTGGTGACGTACTCGTCGCGGATGATGAGCAAGGCCAGGATATAGTCCAGCACGTCAGGTGTCACCTGCTGCTTAGCATCGCTCCATGCCTTGTCGGGGTCGCAATGGCTCTCAACGATGAGGCCGTCGAAGCCGATGTCCATTGCCTGCTGACACAGCGGAGCAATCAGTTCGCGACGTCCGCCGATGTGGCTGGGGTCGCAGATAATGGGCAGGTCGGGAATGCGACGGTGCAACTCGATGGGAATCTGCCACATCGGGGCATTGCGGTAGATTTTCTGCTCGTATGAAGAGAAGCCACGATGGATGGCTCCCAGACGCTTGACGCCAGCCTGATTCAGACGCTGCAAGGCACCAACCCAGAGCTCTAAGTCGGGGTTCACGGGATTTTTGACGAAGACGGGCACTTCTATTCCCTTCATGGCATCAGCCAGAGCTTGCACGGCGAAGGGGTTTGCTGTCGTACGAGCACCAATCCACAGGATGTCCATGTCGTACTTCATAGCCAGTTCGACATGCTCGGGAGTAGCCACCTCGGTAGCTATCAGCATGTGGGTTTCGTCCTTCACCTGCTTCATCCAGGGCAGGGCTTTCTCGCCATTGCCCTCGAAGCCACCAGGCTTGGTGCGCGGCTTCCATACACCGGCACGGAAGTTGTGGCAACCCTTCATGGCCAGCTGTCGGGCGGTTTCCATCACTTGCTCTTCGGTCTCGGCACTACACGGGCCGGCAATCACGAAGGGGCGTTCGTTGTCACTCGGTAATTTTACAGGTTCTAATTCCAGTTCCATAATGACCCACCCCCTACCCCTCCCTGCATGGAGGGGAGTAGAATGTTTGTCGGGGGTATTCTACTATTATTATTCCTTTTTAAATTTACTTGTTGATATAGAGTGTGACCACTCCCTCCCTCACAGGGAAGGCGGGGGGAGGGTCTTTTCAATTCTTTTTAGGGCTTCTTGGATTTTTTCTTCCTTGGCGCAGAGGGAGATGCGGATATATCGCTCACCGTTCGAGCCGAAGATGAAGCCAGGGGTGATGAAGACGCGGGCCTCGTGGAGCACACGCTCCGTCAGATCCTCCACATTATTATATATAGAGGGAATCTTGCCCCAGAGGAACATGCCCACCTGGTTCTTGTCGTACGTACAGCCCAAGACGTCCATAATCTGTTCGGCATACTGGCGGCGACGGGCATAGGTCTCGATGTTATACTCGCGGTGCCAGGCCTCGCTGTTGTTGTAAGCCTCAGCGGCAGCAAGCTGGATGCCGCGGAACGTACCACTCTCTATGTTCGACTGCACCTTCAGAATCCATTGGATGAACTCGGCGTTAGAGGCACACATACCCACACGCCAGCCTGGCATGTTATGCGACTTCGACATGCTGTTGAACTCAATGCAGCAATCCTTGGCGCCAGGCACCTGCAGGATGCTCAGGTGTTCTTCGCTAAGGATGAACGAATACGGGTTGTCATTCACGACGACGAGGTTATGCTCCTTGGCAAAACGCACCAGCCGTTCGTAGGTTTCCATCTGGGCACGGCCTCCCGTAGGCATGTTGGGGTAGTTGGTCCAGAGTAATTTACAATTTGACGATTTATCATTAACTATTTCCTCCAACTGGTCAAAGTCGGGCTGCCAGCCGTTGTCCTCGCGCAAGTCGTAGTTGACAATCTTGGCCCCTAATAGCTTTGACAAAGAGGTGTACGTGGGATAGCCCGGGTTCGGCACCAAGACGGCGTCGCCAGGGTTGACGAAGGCCAATGTGGTGTGCAGGATGCCCTCCTTGGAACCAATCAACGGCAACAGTTCACTCTTCGCGTCGAGGTCAACATTGTACCAACGCTTATAGAACCCCGCCATAGCCTGTCGCAACTCCGGCGTACCCTGCGTGGGCTGGTAGCCATGGGCCGTAGGATTATGAGCCACCTTGCACAATTTCTCGATGGTTTGTTCCGACGGCGGCATGTCCGGCGAACCAATGGCCAAGCTGATAATGTCCTTGCCCTCGGCATTCAACTGCGCCACCTCCTTCAGTTTCCTACTGAAATAATATTCGCTCACTAAGCTTAATCTTTCTGCTGGTTGTATCATAATTGTTCATCCTATTTACTTTTTACCTTTTTATCTTTAATTGGTTTGCTTTCCGTCCTTATACTCGCCAAGTATTGTAAAGTCTTTCGTCAGCGGAATAATCGCGTCAATACTTTGGCGATAGCGAGTCAAGTCGTCGTACATCACGTCAACATAGAACAAATACTCCCACTCGCGGCCGATGATAGGCAACGACTGGATCTTCGTCAAGTTAATCCTGTAGAACGACAGGATGGCGAGGACATGACTCAGACTTCCCTCCTCGTGGGGTAAAGAGAAGACGATGCTCGCCTTGTTGGTTTCCGTCAACGGGCGAAGCAAGTCGGCCTTGTTGGGATTGCTTACCACGAGGAAGCGGGTGAAGTTGTGCTTGTTGTCCTCGATGCTGTCCTCCAAGACCTTCAGGCCATAGAGGCGTGCAGCCTCGGCGTGGCAGATGGCTGCCCAGCCTCGCCTACCCTCCTCGGCAATCATCTTTGCCGAACCGGCTGTGTCGTCGGCCTCCACATTCTTCAGGTTGGGGTGCTGGGCCAGGAACTTGCGGCATTGCATCAGTGCCACAGGGTGCGAGTGCACCTCCTGGATGGTGTCCCAGTCGTCCTCCGGCAGACAGCAGATGCTGTGCGTGATGTGCAGCTTATGCTCGCCAACGATAGTAGTACCCGAGTCGCGCAGCAGTTCGTAGTTGTGCAGCAGACTGCCGGCAATGGTGTTCTCAATGGCCAGCATACCGATGGCTGTCGGGTCCTTCTTCATCTCGGCAAACACCTGCTCAAACGTCGAACAGCAGATAAGCTGCATCTGCTCACCCTCGTAAAATAGGTGTGCCGCAATGTCATGAAAAGATCCCTTCAGTCCTTGTATCGCAATCCTCTTCATCTATATTATTGACTTTGACTATTGACAATTAATTATTACCATAAACTCCGCAAAAATATAACTTTTTCACGAATCTACCAAACATTTTGAAAGATTTTTTGCATTTGTCAAAAGCTTTTCGTATCTTTGCAGGTGCAATTCGTTATGGAACGCAAGTCATATCTGGCAATAATGTTTCTAACTAGACGCTTAAACTATGGTGAAACGATTTAAACTATACGTGCTGTTAACGGTGTTAATGGTGTTTATACTATTTTCTGCTATAGCTCTATGGACATGCTATCAAGCCATTACAGCAGAGGCTCATGTACGTTATGTGGGCATGATGAATATTGCCTCGGAGAAGATTGCCAAAACCATCAGGGGTATGGAGATGAACGCGATGAACGTGTTTGACGAGGTAGAGAAACACCTTGACTCACCCGAGTCCGTGATAGCTGCCTTGGAAAGCAAAACCAGCCTGAACCCTGAGGTGAGAGGATATTTTGCCGCCTTTGAACCCAACTATTTCCCACAGAAAGGTACGTGGTTTGAACCTTACGTGGTTCATGTTGACTCCAGCGCGTTCGAGCTTCGCATGGTGGGGTCGGCACGCCACAACTACCATAAGTCCGACTGGTATATCCGTGCGAAAAAGTCAAACGATAGCTTCTGGTCAGATCCATATTATTATTATGACGGTACGGACATCAGCGGTCACTATACGACGTTTGTCAAGCCCGTGTATGATAGTCAGGGGCGGCTCGCCTGCGTCTGCGGAGCGGACATGACCTTTGAGTGGCTGAGCAAGGAACTGCAGCGCGTGGACGAAGAGTTTAGAGACAACGACCTACTGAATCGCTACCTTTTGAGCTGCGACGGTGACTTCTACACGGTGGTCATCAATAGCGACGGCAGTTGCATAGCCAGTCCGGAAGACAAGGGCGTTTCCATGACCCAAGAGCAAATGGTAAACAGCTTGACACAAAAGAAGATTGGCAAGATAAACCTGGACGTCAAGGGTGTACCGTCAACTGTCTATTACGGTCCTATCGACCATGTCAACTGGTTTGTGGCCATCGTTGTATCTAAGCAAGATATGTGGAGCCCGTTGTCGAAGGTTGGCCTCGCATTACTGGTTGTGGCTGTCCTTGGAATAATTGTCGTCTGGATTGTATGTCGCAGATTGAAGTATGCTGAAACTGAGTAAAATTACTATCCCCTACACATCGCTCAGACTGAACCTGATGGTGGTCTGCGAGATGGTACTGCTGCTATTGCTGTCGCTGGGAGTGATGCTTTATTTCTCACGTCAGGCGCTGGTGGAAGAGGCTCAAGGTGACGCCGTACAGACACTGGAGAGCACAGAGCAACACATCGACAATATTCTGATGACTGTCGAACAGACCACCTATAACATCTATCAAGACATACAGTGGCATCTTGACCAGCCTGACCGTATGTTTACATATTGCCGCAGTATTGTGGAGACCTATCCCTATATCGTAGGATGTGCCATTGCCTTCAAACCGAATTATTATCCTGGGCGCGAGCTGTTCATGGCTTACGTTCACAGAGCAGACTACAAGCAAGGGAACAACTCTCTGGTGACTGCCGAGACATTTGGCAACCAACCATATACAGAACAGCTGTGGTATAAGTTACCTATGTCAACGAAACGTGCCTGTTGGACAGATCCTCTGCCAGAAGAGGAAAACGAAGGCGTGACACTCTCTTTCTGTCTGCCAATTGTCAACAGCCGTGCTGAGTGTGTGGGGGTCATCGCTGTCGATTTGCCTATCTCTCTGCTTTCCCAGATAGTGCATTCTGTCAAGCCCTCACCCAATAGTTACTGCGTATTGTTGAGCAACAACGGCTCATACATTGTCCATAGTGATGCTAAGAAACTGTCGGGAATAAAGACAGTGTGGGAGTATGCTGACAAAAATGAAGACCCTTCCGTACGCGAGGCTGCCAAGGCAGTGGTATCTGGCGAGACGGGCTTTAAGACCTTCCAGATGAGCAACAAGGAGTGGTACGTGTTCTATAAGCCTTTCCGTCACACCGCAATGATAGATAGGCCCATGGATCAGATAGAATGGAGTGCCGGTGTGGTGTATCTCAAGGACGACATCCTTGGCAACTACGATTTCCTGATCTATCTGGTGCTGGCCATCACCATTGTCGGTATATTGTTCTTTGTGGTGCTTTGCCGTCTGGTTGTCCGCCGACAGATGCTGCCTTTGCGTATGTTGACACGTTCGGCACACCGTGTGGCAGAAGGTAATTACACCGAAACAGTTCCAAAGGCACAACGCGACGACGAGATAGGACAGTTACAGGATCTCTTCCGACGCATGCAGCAGTCACTGGCCGCAAAGTCGACCGAACTGGAACAGTTGACGAAGAGGTTGACCAAACGTAGCGAGGAGTTGCGTAAGGCCCTCGGCAATGCGCAGGGTTCCGACCGTATGAAGACAACCTTCCTGCACTATATGACAACGCAGATGACAGTACCGTCGGACCTCATCGAGCGAAGTGTCATGAAGCTCGGTAATAATTTTGAAACGATTAGCCCGCAGGAGGCCGACTTTGAAGTCAGCGTCATCAAGGAACAGAGCGAGAAGATTATCGACTTGCTCGACCACATGGTAGAAGCTCTGAAGATTGAGGCTGAAGAAGCTGAGAAGGCCGTTAAGGAAAGAAAGGAGGTGAGCCATGATGAGTAAAATCAGTTGCAGCCTGTCGCGCAAACTCAGTATCAACATCATACTGCTGGCCGTACCCATCTTCGTGTTGTCCTTAGGCATCTTCTACCTCCAGTCTCGCTACCTTATACGCCAAGAGGCCATAGAGCGTTCTAACAGTATTCTCCGTACCGTCATACAGCGCGTAAGTAATTACATGGGGTCGATAGAGGCTCCGACCAACGCCAACGCCAGGCTGTTAGAGCAGCATTTTACCCCAGACTCACTGGAGTCCATCTCGAGGCGTATTGTCATGCTGAACCCGCGCATTCTGAGCTGTACCGTCAGTATTGTACCAGATATGTTCCCGCAGTACGGAAGACAATTCTCGGTTTATACCGTCAACGACGACGGCAAGATATCCACCGTCCGCGAAACGGACTTTAACTATTTTGACAAGCCATGGTATAAAGTACCTGTCAATATGGGCAAAGCAGGATGGGTGGAGCCGTTCGAAGGCCACACGGAGGGTACCATCGACCACAACGAGGCCGTTGCCACCTATTGTCAGCCGTTACGGTCGGAGACAGGACAAATCATCGGTGTCATAGCCACCGACTTCTCGTTCCGTCATCTGGCAAAGACCATCAACGACGCCGAACGGCCTTATCCGCATGCCTATTTCGTGCTGACTGGCGAAAACGGACGATTCTTCATACATCCTGACACCACTCAGCTGTTCCGAAAGACCATCTTTACCGATGCCGATCCGCAACTGAATGCCGACAGGATAGCACTGGGGCACGAGATGGTGGAAGACAAGCAGGGTACGATGCACATCGTCATTAACGATACACGCTGCCATGTGTGTTACCAGCCCGTTCCAGGCACTAAATGGAGCCTGGCACTCGTATGTCCCGATAAAGAGGTGCTGACAGACTATCGGCAGTTGGGCTATGTCATCATTGCCCTGATTATTCTAGGACTGCTGGGCATCCTTTGGCTCTGTCAACGTGTGGTCCGGCAAACCATCAGCCCCATCAACAAACTGCTCAACACAACACGCCATATTACTCATGGCAACTACGACTTGGCCATTCCCTTCTCCCACCAGAAAGACGACATCGGACTGCTGCAAAACAGCTTTGCCGTCATGCAACAGAAACTGCGTGACCACATGGGCAGCATCCGAGAGACGGCCGATGCCCTCAGGAAGCACAACGAACAGCGCGCCCGTGATATGGAACTCGCCGAAGAGACTGTCAAGAAAAAGACGTTATTCATCCAAAACCTGTCGCACCAGATACGCACCCCACTGAACATCATATTGGGCTTCGCCAACGTTTTACAAGAGAGTATCGCTTCGCGAAGCAAGAATGCTGCCGCCCTGAGTCCTGTCGAAGCAGAGAACTTGAGTGACATGACAAGCATCATGAAGTATAATGCCGACCACTTGAAACGTATGGTGCTCATGCTGTTCGACAGTTCGTCGACGACAGGTGCTGACGAACTGATGAGCAACCGCCACGATGAGGTGTCGTGCAACGATGTGGCACGTGAGAGCATTGAGTACACCCTCGGTCACTTCCAACGAATCAAGGTCAACTTCGAGACCGAATTGTCCGACGCTACTCGTATCCTGACCAATCGTATCTATCTGCTGAGAACCATCCGCGAACTGCTTTACAATGCCGCTAAGTTCTCTGACGGCGAACATATCACGTTGCATGTCTCGCAGAACGATACTTCCGTTTGCTTCACCGTGCAGGATGTGGGACCAGGACTGCCAGACAATGCTGATGAACTGATTTACAAGCCGTTTGTGAAGAGTGACGACCTCTCAGACGGCCTTGGACTCGGTCTACCCCTCTGCAAGCGTCATGCACTCAGCCTGGGTGGCGACCTCATCTATGATGACAGCTATCACGACGGATGCCGGTTTATTGTGGAAATGCCTAAATAGGGTTGGGAGCAAAATCACGTAGAAAAGTTGCAGAAGTTGCCGTGATTTCCTTCAATTATTGCCGTGATTTCCTTCAATTATTGCCGTGATTTCTTGCGGAAATCACGGCAATAATTGTAACTTTTCTCGGTGATTTCTGACTGTTCCCAGGCTGGGAATCAGTCCATTTGGAAGAGGGGATCTTCGGGCATAACCATGATGGGTTTCTGCTCGAAGTCCTTTAGGAGCTTGTCAGAAACGTACTTCTTGTCAACCACTAAGCGGAACATGTATTCGCGGAACCAACGGGCGGTCATGATGACGTAGCCGTTATGGCCGGAATCGGAACCCCAGGAGTTCTCCACCTTCCACTTCATCGGGCGACCTTCCTTATCGAGGTCGACGGCGGTGAGCGTCATCGCGTGGGTGGAACCGCTGTCGAAAGTCGCGATGCGGTCGGCCTTGTTCATGGTGAACGTGGTGTTAAAGAGCGAGGCGTAGTCGAAGTTCTCGATATCACAGTAGCCGCGCTTGCGGTCGAGCTGCTTGCCAACGTCGTAGCTGGAGTAGAGCTTACGGCCATCCTTCAGCGAGGCAATGGCCAGCGTCTCAATCTCCTCCATAGGCAGGTTGAGGTACTTCCAGTTGTGGCCATCGTAGGTGTGGCGGTCGTACTCCACCTCGTAAGTCTTATAGTACTCGCGGCGCGGGTCGTTCATCACCATGATGAAGGTGCCGTTGAGTGGTCCGCCGACAATCTCCTGATAGAACTCCTTTGGCGTGTATTTCTTCGGCTCGCGGAGAGGCTTGCCGTTCTTATCGCGGAAGACGTGGGTGAACTCCTTGACGGGTTCGCCCAAGGTGATGACCAGCATATGGTATATCTCTCCGAGCATCTGGGTCTTGCGCTTCTGGATGTCGGCAGTCTTCTTGCCGTCATTGACCATACGGCGCAACTCCAAGCCCTGCTCGCGCAGTTTGCTCTTGATGATAGCCGACATACGCGACGTATTCTCGGCAGAATAGGTCTCGGGCTGCACCTCGGTGGGCACCAGGCCGTACTTCTCGGCGAGGTCGGCCACGCCACAGAAAGTACCTCCATCGTTCAGCGGATAGTGGAAGAAGAACTGTACACGCTGATCGTCGATGGGCTTCTTGCCCGTGTCGATAACGCCCTGCAGCATGAGGTTAGCCTTCTCCAACTGATCCCAGAAGAAGAGGTAGTCCTGCGAGAGGCTGACGGTCAGCGAGTCGGTACGCTTGGCAAAGTTGGCGCGCAGCACGTTCAGTCCGCTGAACATCCAGCAACGGCCAGACGATTTCTGGTTGGTGATGCTCTGCTTCTTGGTCTCTACATTAAAATAGGTGTCGAGGGCGCGGGTACTCTCCTGACTGCGTGCCAGCACATCGATACCGTTGGAGGCCAGGGCGTTACGCAGGGCACGGTCGGAAGCCGTGGGGGCGTTCTGTTGCTGTATCTGCTGGAGCATCTGGGCAGAGATACCACCGTCCTTGGTCTGGGCAGCAGCACTGAGCGAGAGACCCAGCAAGAGGGTCATCATCGTTGATTTCATCATGGGTTATTTCTTTTTTGTCGTAGTCTTTTTCGTTGTGGTGGTCTTCTTCGTAGTAGTAGTAGTTGCAGTTGTTGCGGGCTTATAGTAACGCTGGGCCTCGGGCAGCCACTCCTGGATTTGCCTGATGCGGGTGGCATCCGACGGATGGTCACTCAGGAATTCGGCGGTTTGGTTATTGGACTGCTGCGACATGCGCTGCCAGAAGCTGACAGCCACCGACGGGTCGTAACCTGCCATAGCGGCGAAAATAAGTCCCATGTGGTCAGCTTCGCTCTCGTGGTTGCGCGAATACTTCAGGTTCTTGAAATTAAAGCCTTGGGCAACGATGGCCTGGACGATAGACTGCGTGTTGGCGCCCATACCAAATGCGCCGGCTACGGCAGTACCAATCTGCAGGCCGTACTGCTGCTTGATCTGCGTACTCATCTGCTCGGCAGAGTGACGAGCCACGGCATGAGCTATCTCATGACCAAGGACAATGGCCAGTGAGGCCTCGTTCTGGGTAACGGGTAACAGGCCCTCATAGACGCAGATGAGTCCGCCAGGCATACACCAGGCATTCACCTCGTTGTTCTGAACCAGATTGAACGTCCACTGGAAGCTTTTGGCATCCTCAGCCATTCCATTGGCATTCAGATAGTTTGTCACCGCTGTGGCCAGATTCTGCCCTACTCTTTTCACCATTGCCGTGTTGGTAGCATTGGTAGAGACTTTGGCAGTCTTCATAAACTCCTGATACTGCTGCGTGGAAAGGCTCAGCACCTCGCCATCGCTTACCATCAGACTCTGCTGGCGACCCGTCAGGGGCACCGTCTTCGTGGTACCGCAGCCCACCAGGACTACAGCCACCAACGACATCAAAAACAGTTTCACATTCTTCATAATTCCTAACTCTAAATTCATAATCGCCGAAGGCGACAACTCAACATTCAACATTCTTTGACCTAAAGGTTCTCTCTTTAAGAGTGTGGCCTTGCAATCAAAGTGTGGCTTTGCAATCAACACTCTTAATCCTTATACGAATCTCGCGCCGTCGTCAGGATGCACCCAAAATACCTGGAAGGACTTCTCGTACTCAGGGAACTGCTCCAGATACTTCTCTGTCAGCACCTTACCAATTTCTTCTTTATAGGCTGGATCGACAAGAGCGATACAGGCCCCCTTGAATCCCGCACCCGAGAAGCGGCCGCCCCAGACACCGGGCAGCTGGCGAATAATCTCGTAGATGGCGATAAGCTCTGGCGAGCCGCACTCGTAGTTGTGGATGCTCGACTCGCAAGAATCGAAGGACAGTTTGCCAAAAAGTTTCATATTACCCGTCTCCCAAGCTGTAACACCCTGGCGCACACGGCGATACTCAGTATAGAAATGCTCGGCACGGCGGGCAAAACGTGCCGGCATAGCAATCTTCGTCTTGTCAAAGGTTGCCTTTGGGATGTCTCGCAGGAAGGTCTTGTCGAAGGTCTTCAGCGGCTGATCGGTATAGGCCAGCATGTTCCATGCTGCCGTTTTACACTCGTAAACTCTTAAGTTATAGTCGCTATTGACCAACGAGCGCGTCAGTCCGGAGAAGAATATGCCAATCTCAAAGTCAGGCATGTCAGGATGGCGGCGGATGATGCGCCAGTCATTCGAATCGCAGTCGAGGAACAGCAAACCGTCTTTCTTACCCAAAGCTATACAGGCCTGGTCGAGCAAACCATTGTTCAAACCTATGTACTCGCGTTCAGCCTCAGAGGCAATCTTCACGATTTCGAAAGGCTGAAGCGTGATGTCGTTGGCTTTAGCGAAGGCCATGACATAGGCAATCAGCACGGCTGCACTCGACGACAAGCCACCGACAGGCAGCGAGCCCTGGATGACGCCATCGATGCCGTACTTCAGCTCAAAGCGTTTGCGCAGGGCATACTTGGCGCCACGGGCGTAGTCGCCCCAATGGCGTTCCTTGATTTGCGAGGGTTTGGTAATCTCAAAGCTGACGTCGCCTTCAAAAGTCCGCGACGACAGGTTTACCATCTCGTCATCGCGTACATTAAACCACAGGTCAACGCCCTTGTCGATGGCAAAGCCCGTCACCAGTCCGTGCTGGTGGTCCACATGGGCACCTATCGGACAAACCCGATAAGGCGAAAAGATATGATATTGATAATCCATAGGCTTTTACTTATCCAACTGCTCGTAAATCGAGTTATTGGACTTGAATTCTGGCACGATGTCCTTCATCATCTTGACTGTAGCCATATCGTCATATTGTTTCGAAATTTCAATCAGTTCGTCTACCTCCTTGCTGACCTCGGCGAAGTCGTACTCGCGAACCTCGGCAATACGTATCTTGTTGTGGAACGACGGCTTGGTACCCTCCAGCTCGTTGAGAACCTCTTCGTAAAGCTTCTCACCCGGACGCAGACCAGTAAACTTGATCTCTACGTTCTTGGCGCCGGAAAGCATAATCATACGACGGGCCAGATCGGCAATCTTCACGGGCTGTCCCATGTCGAAAACGAAAATCTCGCCTCCATGTCCCTTCGTACCAGCCTCAAGCACCAGCTTACAAGCCTCAGGGATGAGCATGAAGAAGCGTACAATGCGCTCGTCAGTCACCGTAACAGGGCCACCGTTCTTGATTTGTTCCCTGAACAGGGGGATGACGCTGCCGTTTGAACCCAAGACATTGCCAAAACGCGTCGTCACGAACTGCGTCGTCTGCTGGCTGTTGTTCAGCGACTGGACATAGATCTCGCAGATGCGCTTCGAACAACCCATGACATTAGTGGGGTTGACTGCCTTATCTGTGGAAACCATCACAAACTTCTTGACACCATACTTCACGCTGAAGTCGGCAATAACCTTCGTGCCATAGATATTGTTGAGTACAGCCTCCGAGGGGTTATCCTCCATCATAGGCACATGCTTGTAGGCAGCGGCATGGAACACATAGTCAGGACGGAACGTACGGAAGACCTCCTCCATACGGCGCTGACGGCTGATGCTGGTCACGATGGCCTCGGCATCAACGTTGGGGAAGTCCTTGACCATCATCAGACGGATGTCGTGCTGAGGCGTCTCGGCCTGGTCGATGAGCATCATCTTAGCAGGCTGGAATTCAGCAATCTGGCGCACAAGCTCAGAGCCAATGCTGCCAGCGGAGCCTGTCACCAGGATGCGCTTACCCTTCAACTGAGCTGCAACAGACTCCAAGTCCACGACAATTTCCTGACGAGGCAACAAGTCTTCTACCGACACCTCGCGCATCTGCATGTTCTTGATTTCCTCATCCGTCAGGTCGTTGTCTTCCAAACTGGCCTCTTTCACCTGCTGAGCCATGAAAATGCGCACGCCGGCATTAATCAGCATGTCCTGAATATCCTGATTGTTACGGAACTCGCTGGAGCGAAGCGGTGACACAAGGACTGCCTCGATGCGTTTTTCCTTGATGACCTCAAGGAGGTTGTCGTCAATGTTATATACCTTTTCGCCCATCAGCAGCATGTGCTTTGCACGCTTGTCGTGGGAGATAAAGCCACATAAGCGGAAACGCTGCGGCCGCTGGCTGCGGATGTTCTTGGCCAAACCCACACCACCGGACAATGCACCATAGATGAGCACACGTATGGCACGGTCGCGCTGCAGGGTGACGTCATGCAAGGTCTTTACCAGGACGCGCACACCCCACATCACCAAAGTTGCTATGAAGAAAGCCACAACGGTTTCCGTCTGGGTCAGTGCCGACAAGGCATCTACATGCAAAGCATCCATGCTATACGAAAGAATGAGGCATAGGACGACGGATACCACGTTGGCAAAAGCCACATGCAACAGGTCGATGAAGCTGGAGTAGCGTACCACACCGGAATAGGTTCGGAACAAACGTGCTCCCACCCAACTTAACAGGCTATAAGCGATGGCCGTATAGAGTACTTCAAAGCGGTTATCGAAGATGACTTGTGTTTTGCGGAATATCCAGTATGTGAATAGCACACACACCAACACAGTCATCGTATCGACCAGCAGAAGGCACCAATAAGGCAGTGAGTTCCGGCTGAAATACCAGTTAAGTATGCCTCTTACGGGATTTTTCATTGAACTAAGATTATTGTTCTCCGATGCGCGAGTAGACAAATCCATAGGATTCCAACTCGGAACGGTCGTAGATGTTCCTGCCGTCAACAACAACGTTGCCCGTCATGACCTTCTGGATGACGTTCCAGGAAGGCATACGGAACTGGCGCCACTCCGTCATCAGCGCGAAGACGTCGGCACCATCGGCAGCATCATAAATATTCTTACAATAGGTGACGCTGTCGCCAATGCGACGACGGCACTCATCCATAGCAATAGGATCAAAGACGCGCACAGAGGCCCCGTCTTTCAAAAGTTTGTCGATGACAACCAAAGCAGGAGCCTCGCGCATGTCGTCAGTCTCTGGCTTGAACGAGAGGCCAATGACGGCAACGGTTTTCCCCTTCACGCTGCCTGCAGCACGGATAATCTTGTCGTAGACGATGGACTTCTGCTTCTCGTTGACACGCTCGACGGCCTCGATGACTTCCATGTGGTAGCCATTGTCGAGACCCGTGTGCAACAGGGCTTTCACATCCTTAGGGAAGCACGATCCGCCATATCCGCAACCGGCATAGAGGAACTTTGTACCAATACGGGTATCTGTGCCGATGCCCTTACGCACGCTGTCAACATTAGCGCCAACACGTTCACAAAGGTTGGCGATGTCGTTCATAAACGAGATACGGGTAGCCAGCATAGCGTTAGCGGCATACTTCGTCATCTCGGCAGAGGGGATATCCATGAAGATAACACGGAAATTGTTGATCAGGAAAGGCTTGTAGAGGCGCGTCATGACCTCGCGGGCCTTCTCTGACTCGGTACCTACCACCACGCGGTCAGGACTCATAAAGTCCTTAATAGCGGCACCTTCCTTGAGGAACTCAGGATTGCTGGCAACGTCGAACGGGACCTGAACACCACGTTTGTCGAGCTCTTCCTGAATGGCGGCCTTCACCTTCTTGGCTGTACCGACAGGAACGGTAGACTTCGTGACCAAGATAGTGTACTTGTTGATGTGCTGTCCAAACTGACGGGCAACGGCAAGAACGTACTTCAGGTCAGCACTGCCGTCCTCATCGGGGGGCGTTCCCACAGCGGAGAATACCACCTCGACATCGTCGAGCACCTCAGTCAGGTCGGTGGTAAAGTTAAGACGGTCGAACTCCACGTTACGGCGTACCAGTTCTTCCAGTCCAGGCTCATAGATGGGCATGATGCCGTTTTTCAGCTTTTCTATCTTCTGAGTGTCTACATCGACACACGTTACATGCGCTCCCATCTCAGCGAAACATGTTCCGCTGACCAAACCTACATATCCTGTTCCTACAATTGCTATATTCATGAATAAACAATAATAAGTTTAAAGTAAAGTGTACACCACAATAACTGCAATAACCATAATGACAGCGATAACGAAAAGTGCCTTCTTCAGCACACGTTCTATGACCTTGCGCCGCTTAATCCAAGCCAGACTCTTGCGCTTGAACAAAGTTGCGCCGTCCGGCTTATGATGATGGTGGTGGTGATGATGATGTTGTTGTTCTGCCATTATTACTTTAATACATTATATAATAATGAAGTCAAAGAAATAAGAATGCTGGTAGCGGTAAACCAAAGCGTCGTCGAAGCACCAATACTGGAGTTGCGAGCTTTCACCGTATTAGGCTCTACATAGACAATGTCGTTCTGCTGTAAATAATAATAAGGTGAATTGATGAGATTGGCATCATTGAGGTTCAATACTTGGATGTCTTTCTGACCATTGGCATCCTCACGGATAAGTTTCACCTTGTCACGAACACCGTAGATGGTCAAGTCACCAGCCTGAGCCAGAGCCTCGAGGATGGAAATCTTCTCACGGCCTACCTGATAGCTGCCCGGACGATTCACCTCGCCCAGCACACTGATGGAGTAACTCGACATGCGGACAGTAACGATGGGATTCTCGGTTTCAGCCATATAGGGACGAACCTTACCCAGAATCAGCTTCTCACACTCAGATTTGGTCAGACCAGCTACGTGGAGGGCACCAATGACGGGGAAATTGATATATCCGTCGTTATCTACAAGGTAGGACTGCAGCATGGGCTGCGAGTAGGTAGATCGGCTCGTTACCGTATACGGTGTCGGCACTGTCAGGTTGAAGGGCGCAGCAGCAGCATCGTTACTGGTACTGACGGTAATCGTCAACTGGTCTTTCGGCATGATGCGAGCATCATACAATACACGCGAAAGCGCCAAATCTACTTCGTCGCTATTCTGCAGATAGGCGACATTCTTCACACTGCCACACGAAGACAGCAGGGCTGCCATCAAGGCAATAACATAAAGATTCTTCAGTTTCATATTATTTTTCTTTTTTGTTTTCTCTTCTTGTTTTTGCAGCTTGGCTAAAACTGCCACCAACGCTTCTTGCGGGGAGGTTCATGGTAGTCGTGACTGGCTGCCACAGCCTCGTCAATGAGATGGTGCCACTTGCGGTGGTGCTTGATCATGCGGTAGATGGTACCCCAGTCTGGCAGACCGCCCAGATTGCGGTCGTCGATGAACACGTCGACCTTCAGTTTCCTGGAGAAATGCGGATTGTTGTCCGTCGTCTCCTCAGGATAGTCGCGGTTCACAGCATAGAACTCCACCCCACGCTCCCGACACCAGTTAACAGCGTCTTCCAAGAGCTGACCCTCACGGACACTCCACAGGATGATCCTATGGCCGTCCTGGCGAAGCATCTTCAGCGTATCAACGGCGAAAGGTATCTCATCGCCGATAGCCGGATACTTGTGTTCTACGATGGTACCGTCAAAATCTACTGCAATAATCATCTCTTAATAGAGTTATCGTTCTTATCGCCATAATGGCTGTCGGCATAGTTGCCGTAGTTGCCATAATTGCCATAGTTGCCATAGCCGTACTTGCCGTAACCGTAACGGCCATATCCGTAACGACCGTAACCGTAGCGACCATACTTGCCATACCTTCCGTAGCCGTAGTAGTAGCCATACTTCTTCTTCGACATGTCGACACCGTTCAGCACTACGCAGGCATTGGTAAGCTTCTCCTCTTCGGCCAGCGTATTCAGCAGTCCGATATTGGTCTTCGGCGTATAGTCGGCACGGCAGACGTAGCAGTTGACGTCGGCATAGCGGGCAATCTCTAAGGTATCGGTCACCAGACCAACAGGAGCGGTGTCCAGAATGATGTAGTCATACTCCTCGCGCAACAGGTCGATAATCTGATGCAGATTCTCACGGGCCAGCAACTCTGTGGGGTTAGGAGGCGTAGGACCTGCCAGCAGCAAGTCGAGGTTCTCGTTGACACCCGAAGCGTTGATCTGCGAGTTGAGATCAGCAATAGTCACTGTGCTCTTAGTTAACAGCGTGCTAACACCTTGCTGACGGTCGGTGATATTGAACAAACGACCCAAAGCAGGCTTACGGATGTCCAGACCACAGAGGATCACCTTCTTTCCTAACAGGGCAAACGACACAGCCAGATTGGCAGCCAGGAAGGTCTTACCCTCGCCGGAAGTAGATGAAGTGAAGAGAATCACCTTGTCATCATCCTTCATCATGAACTGGATATTGGTACGCAGCGCACGGAATATCTCGTCAATCTGGTTATTCTTGTTGGCCTGAACGACGATGCCGGCAGAATCTTTCACCGTATCACTGGCAACAGGTACGTCGGCCACAATGGGCAACTTAGTCAGACGAGCCACATCGTCATGACCCTCGATGCGGAATCTCAACAACTGGAGGACATAAATAATAAGGAAGGGGATACCTCCACCCAGTACGATAGCCACCAACAGGATGATAGCGCTCTTAGGACTGACCTTACCCATCATCTGAGGCTCATCGATGAGTTTACCCTTGTCGGCAGTAGCAGCCAGCGAGATGGAGTTCTCCTCACGCTTCTGCAACAGCAACAGGTACAGACCCGACTTCACCTCCTGCTGACGACCAATCTGCGTCAGCACACGCTCCTGCTCAGGAGTACTGCCGATACGTCCCTGGTATTTGGAATACTGGCTCTGGATACCCTGACGCTGAATGTCTGCCGAACGGCGGGCCTGCAAAAGGGCAGTACGGATAGAACCCTGCAGTTCGTCCAGCGTAGAGGTAAGGGTAAGCACCTGGGGAGCCTGCTCACTGGCAGCCTTCAACAGGCGGTTACGATCCTGAACAGTCTGGTTGTAGCTGGCAATAAGTGCTGTAGAAGCGTGGTCGGTCATACCGACGTTTGAGGGAATAATCTTATATTGGTTTGTGGGATTGTCCACAAACTCGCGGAGGTAGTCCAGCAACTGGATCTGTGAGTTAGCCTCAGCCAGACGGGTCTCATACTGACTGCTCTGGGCCAGCGATTGAGATGCATCCATATTCAGCTGCGTCACAGCATTTCGGCGCTTATAGCTCTCCAGATTACTCTCAGTAGTACCTAATTCCTTATCAATCTTTTCAAGACGCTTGTTGATGAACTCTTCCGTCTTCAACGCAATCTCGTTCTTGTCGGCATTGGCCTGGTCGTTATAGCAATGCACCAGCTCAGCCAGGTAGTCCATACCACGAAGGGCATTCTCATTGACTAAGGTCAGTTCGGCAATAGAGGTCATCTTCGAAGTGGGCGCAACGGTAAGACGGGCGACATAGCCTTTGGCCACGAGCATAGGAGGACGGATAGAAATAAACATGGTATACTCCTTTTCTTGCTCTGCCTTTAAAGAATCCTTGGGATTATTCACCGCTTTCAATGCCGAATTCTTGGTGAACGTCAACGTACCTTCAGAAGTACGGATAGATGCGGGGAGCTGGTTAAGTACCTTCTGGAACATGAAAGCCTCACGGCCGTTCTTGAGGATCCTTCCGTCGACATTGTACTTTCCCTTCTCGTATTTTACAGCCATCTGGATAGAGGTCACCGTGTTCAGCAATTCGGTGTCGAAACGGTTCAGGCTCTCTTCGTCAATATCGACGGAGAAAGGCTGGCCCTTATAAACGAGCTGACGGGTCACTCGTCCCTGGCTACGATACTCAGTGTAGAGTTTCAGGCGCTTGACAGCCTCACGGGCCAAAAGACTCGACTTGATGATTTCCACCTCGTTCTCAATACCTGTCGAATTGGTCAAAAAACCAAAGTCCTGCATGTTCGACAACATCTGGTTACTGCGGCGACGTGTGCTTTGGTCGTCCTTGATGAGGATCTTTGCCGAAGTCTGATAGGTGGGAGTAGCATAACGCAAGTAGATGAGCGCAGCACTAATAAAAATGATGAGCGACAATAAAAACCACTGCCAGTTCAATATCAACATGGCAAAAAGGTTCTGAATACTAAACGCAGACTGTTGCTGCTCATCGTCAAGAATTTCCCCGAGCTCTTCGAGGCTGATTTTCTTTTCGTCAGACATAAATATTAAATGTTTTTATTATTCTAATACGCTAAATATCAGCCGCTTCCCTGTTTTCTACGCAGAACAAAGCCACCCAGAACAACGAAAAAAACGCCGAATACGGCTGCAAAATTACAACTTTTTTGCAAATTTACCAAATAAAAACAAGGGAAAAATCACCTTATTTATAAAAAGAATCGAAAAAAGAATCGAGTGTAAAAGAAAAAGCCACCGCTTAATCAGCGATGGCTCAATAATCATTTGTTAAAGTTTTTCACTATTACTTCAGGCCACGGTTCATCAGTGTTACGTTCAGCAGCATCACATACTTGCGATACTGGTCAGCGTTCAGGATGTAGTCCATGTAGGCCAAATCCTTTTTGATGGCCTTATCCATCATTTTCTCACGCTCTTCGCCAGTAGCCTGAGCAGCAAACAGCAACTCTGCGCTGAAGGTCTTGTGAATCTCTGCTAAGCTTTCTACCTGGTCTTTCGACAGGTTCAGCGCCTCTCCGAGTTTCTTCATGTTCACTGCCTTCAAATTGTAAGCCTCAGTAGTGTTGAGGTTTGAAGCGGTCTCATTCTCTGCGAAAGTCATTGTCATGCTAAGCATAGCAATCATTACCATAAACAATCTTTTCATTTTCTTACCCTTTCTTTTTCTTTAATTAATACTCTTTTTGTTATCCTTTTGTTGTCATTTTTAACCAGCTCGCTTGCTGTTTTGACGGTGCAAAGTTACGGCGATTTTTTGGACAAGCAAATTTTTCTGGCATTTTGTTTGCGAACACAGCCACATTTTTGACCCACATCAACATTTTCCCCGAATCGTTGACATAGGTCAAATCAAGGGCTTTTCCACACTATAAAAATACTGCAAAAAGGCCTTTTGAAGCCCTTTTGGAGTCTGGAAACCAATAATAAATACTAATTATTTTGGTGTTTTGGCAAGGTTTTCGTACCTTTGCCAGCCAAACGACAAAAGACAGACAATATGGAGAATCAGAAAGAAAATAAGTTTATGTCCATCGCCTACCAGCTTTACGTGGAGGGCGACAAAGGACTCGAGATGATGGAAGAGGCTACGGCCGAGAAGCCGTTCCAGTTTATTACCGGCTTTGGCATAGCTCTCGATGCCTTCGAGCAGCAGGTTGTCGGTCTGAACCAGGGTGACAACTTTGAGTTTGCCATTCCTAAGGAACAGGCCTACGGCGAATACATGGACGAGCATGTGCTCGACTTGGACCGTGAAATGTTCTGCATTAACGGCCATTTCGACCACGAGCACATCTATGAAGGGGCTATTATCCCTTTGCAAAACGAGGAAGGGCGCCATTTCTACGGACATGTCCTGACTGTGGGTGAAGAAAAGGTTAAGGTTGACCTGAACCATCCATTGGCAGGCGAGACGCTGCACTTCAAGGGTTCCGTGCTGGAGACGCGTGAAGCCACGAATAAGGAGATTGAACACATGGTTGCCCACATGACAGGCGGTTGCGGCTGTGGCTGTGATGACTGTGGCGGCTGTGAAGACCATTGTGGTCACGAGGGTCACGAGCATTGTGGTCACGAGAACCACGATCACTGCGGCTGCGGACATTGCCATTGATAAATTGAATATTAAAGATTAAAAAGGTTTAGGGAGAGGTTGAACACATTTGGCAACATATTCAGACTAACGACTTTCGGTGAAAGTCACGGCGAGGCCATTGGAGGTGTCATCGACGGTATGCCAGCAGGTATACCCATTGACGTAGACTTCATTCAGGCCGAGTTGAACCGTCGCCGTCCTGGACAGAGCAAAATCACGACAGCGCGTCAGGAAAAAGACCAGGTAGAACTGCTGAGTGGCGTCTTCGAAGGCGTGTCGACAGGCTGTTCCATCGGCTTCATAGTGCGTAACACCAACCAGCACTCCAGTGACTACGACAATATGCGCGACGTGTTCCGACCCTCGCATGCCGACTACACCTATTTTTATAAATATGGTGTTCGCGATCATCGCGGAGGCGGACGCTCATCGGCTCGCATCACCATCAGCCGCTGTGTGGCTGGCGCCTTAGCAAAATTGGCTCTCCAGCAGGTGGGTATCACCATTCAGGCCTATACCTCACAGGTCGGCGACATTCGGCTGGAGCACGATTACAACCACTACGACCTGTCGAAGGCCGAGACCAATGCCGTTCGCTGCCCAGATGAGGCGAAAGCTGCAGAGATGATACGGCTGATAGAAGAGGTGAAGGGCGAAGGCGACACCATAGGTGGTATTATTACAGGCGTCGTAAAGGGCTGTCCTCCAGGACTTGGCGAACCAGAGGCCGACAAGTTACACGCAGCCTTAGGAGCTGCTATGCTGAGCATCAATGCCGTCAAAGGCTTTGAATACGGCGACGGCTTTGCCTGTGTCACCCAACGTGGTTCCCAGCAGAATGACATCTTCCTGCCCCCACATCAGGGAAATAGCGAAGCCGTCGCAACGCTTCCTACCGCCAGCAACCACAGCGGCGGCATACAGGGAGGCATCTCCAACGGACAGGACATCTACTTCCGTGTGGCCTTCAAACCTGTAGCAACGCTGTTACGCGAGCAACCAACCGTCGACATTCAAGGTCAAGCTACCACGCTGACAGCTCGCGGACGTCATGATCCTTGCGTACTACCAAGAGCCGTTCCTGTGGTGGAAGCGATGGCTGCAATGGTCATTTTAGACCATTATTTACTGCAAAAAACGACGAAAATATAGATTTTTCGGATAAAGATGCAAAAAAAACAAAAAAAAGCATTGTAGTTTAAAACTTTTACACTATCTTTGCACCAACTATTGTGGGGTTGTGAAATTCCCAATAGAAATTAGTTAAGTCTAGTTTAGTTTTTGTGTTGGTTGAGAGCGGCTATTTTGCCGCTCTCAAATTTTTATCGTTAATCGTAAGGCAGGATTACAAGATGACCCTATAAAAGAAGACGCAATAACGTAATGACGATATTACATCATCCTAAGCAGCCGATGATTTCATGAATATCTTTGCATCCATGACGTTCGAGCCATTGGTCTATACCGTCGCGCACCTTGATGGTGACGGCAGGATCGAGGAAGTTGGCCGTACCTATCTCAATAGCCGTAGCACCCGCCATCAGGAATTCAATAGCATCCGTAGCTGTACTGATGCCTCCCAGTCCGACGACAGGAATCTTAACAGCCTTTGCCACCTGCCAGACCATACGCAGGGCGACAGGCTTGACGCAAGGTCCACTCAGGCCGCCTGTACCGATGCTCAGCAAGGGTCGACGATGCTCAATATCGACGGCCATACCCATCAGCGTATTGATGAGCGAGACGCTGTCAGCTCCCTGAGCCTCACAGGCCCGGGCAATGTCCGCAATGTTCGTGACATTAGGTGACAGCTTGACTATCAGCGTTTTATGATAACGCTCACGCACGGCACGCACCACACTTTCAGCACCAGCACAGGTGACGCCGAAGGCCATACCACCGTCCTTGACGTTTGGACAGGAGATGTTGAGCTCGATGGCAGGAATGCGCTCCAGAGCGTCTATGCGGGCTGCACACTCGGCATAGTCTTCAGGCGATGAACCGCTGACGTTGACTATCATGTTCGTGTCGATGTCCTTAATCTGTGGATAGATATGTTCGCAGAAATAGTCAACGCCCTTGTTCTGCAGTCCCACGCAGTTCAGCATACCGCTGGCGGTCTCTGCCATTCGCGGATAGTCGTTGCCTTCTCGCGGTTTCAGCGTAGTACCTTTGACGATGATGCCGCCAAGACCGTCTAACGGTATAAAATCCTGGAATTCAAGTCCATAGCCAAACGTACCGCTGGCTGTCATTACGGGGTTTTTCAGCGCCAGCGCCCCAATATTTACTTGCAAGTTACTCATCAGCAGCCTCCTTCATTTTACAATAGTTCAGTATCACTTCTCATTACTCACTTCCCTCAATTTCATTGCCACAGCAGTCTTTGGATATTGAAGACAGGTCCGTCCTTGCATACGCACAGATTGCCGTCTACGGTCTTCTCGACGCAGCACAGACAAGCGCCCAGGCCACAAGCCATCAGATTCTCGAGCGAAACCTCGCAGCCGATGCCGTTCTCACGGGCATAACGCGCTACAGCCTTCATCATTGGCGTTGGTCCACAGGTGTAAATACGGTCAAAAGGTTCTTTCAACACGCTATGATTAGTGACAAAGCCTTGCTCACCTAAGGTGCCGTCCTCCGTCGTCACGCACACGCGCCCATACCTTTTAAATATATCCAGTTCTAACACGTCGTTCTTTGTCCGTCCTCCCAGCAGAAATACGGGTTGACAGCCCATAGAGGCCAGATGTGCTCCCAGGCAGAGCATAGGGGCCAGACCTACGCCTCCACCCACTAACAACAGGCGTTCCAAAGGGTTTTCAGGCAGCGTAAAGCCGTTGCCTAAGGGCAAGACACAGTTTAGCTTGTCGCCTACCTGCAAACGTCCTAACTGACGGGTTCCGTCGCCCACCATAGCGACCAGAAGCCATAGTTCATTGTGCTCACGATCGATATAATTGATGGAAATCGGCCTGCGCAGAAAGGTGTTTGGAGATCCGTCGACTCGAACTTCGACAAACTGACCAGGAAGCATCTCCGGCAGGGTGTCTTGATGGGTCAGTTTCAGCAGAATATGGCGTTCGCTGAGACGTTCCACAGCCTGAACACGAAGGTCAAGAATAAACTTCTTCATATTTTATAGATTTGAGACTGCAAAATTACGAACTTTTTCTGAATTCCGAGTCTAAATTGGCAAAAATAACAAGAATTGATAGGCGAAAAAAAAGAATCCCTGCTATTTTTTAGCAGGGACGAAGGTCTCGTAGGTCTGATCATCATAGTAAACCCTTATTTCTGTGACGCGACGAGGCGATTTGTCAACAATTTTCATATCTTCTCGCAAAAAATCGTGGTGTGTATTTTTTACACCTTGCTGAAAACTACCCATCGGAGGTGATGAAACCCGGATGTTTGGGGTAGGAGGTAATGGATCATCAAAATTGATGACCCCTTCTTGACCTTCCATCAGGGGTTGATTAACCTGTTCCTGGGACTCTCGAGTAGGGGTCATATACATGTCTCCTGTACCATAAAGTAGCCATTCAATACTAATGTCAGGAATTTTCGTTTTGATGGCATCAATCACATTGAGGGTAGGACGGGTCCTTCCATTAAAGATGCTGCTGAGTGTAGCAGGTGACTGTTGGAGGAAATCGGCAAAGACCTGTTGGGTCATGTGCTGAGCTTCCATGAGGCGTTTTATTCTGTCTTTTATATCCATAACATATAAAATAGGGGGCAAAAGCCCATTTTTGTTTCGGTTTACAAAGGTAAAACAAAAAAATGAACTATGCAAGAATTCTAAAGAAAATTTTAATTACTAAAGTTTGGATTTCTAATTTTAAATATACAAATTCAGATTTAGAGAAATGACGTTAAAGTCTTTGGAATTACAAATCTAAATATAGAGACCTGAAGCAGGTATAAGAATTTGTATAGGTTTCTGATGCAAGTTGCTGGGTATAAATCAGCTACTTACGGGCAAGTATTTGTTTGTTGGAGTATATGCAGTATTTAGGGTTGGCACATATCCAAAATAATATTCGTATTTCTTAATAAAAATCTATAAACATTTGGTTTTTAATGCATTAAAGCTATGTACATATGCATGTATAAACATCGGTTTGATATTCTGAATTACAATATTTGGATTTACAAATTTAACTTTAAAACTTGTGATTTACGTTTACGAATTACTAAAAACGTGGCTACAAATCTAAATTTCGCTTCCATCCTTCATCGCTTTAAGTTTCTGAATCAACAAAACAAAATCTTAAAGAATGCTAACTCTAAATCCGGCCGTTTGAAAATCGTCGATTATTCGCGTTTTGCGAGAATTCTGGACGAACGGCGGAAAGGCTGAAAATTCGCGAAATATGGAGGCTTATTTTGAAGCAGAATCCCTTTGAGAATCGGCATTTGAGGGCAGAAATCCCTGTTTAGAAAATCTGTCCTTCTAGAAAAAAACAAGGGCAAAAATGCTAATTATTCAATGAAGAATAAAGAAAATTAACTCTTTCATGAGTTCTCCAGGGGGTGTATTTGGGTTATCCAAGCCCTTACTTTTGGCATCTATTTCTCTCATTTTGGAAATTATCTGCATCACTTTCATTCCAGAGTAATTTTTGAGTCCCGTGAGATAGTCTCTGGCACCCCAAGGTTGGATTTCCAACCATTGAGCCAAAGCTTCCTGGCTGTCCTTTTTTGGACAATAATGCGCGATCATGAGATTCTGGAAGAAATTGAAGAGCAATGGGAGAAAGGCATAGATGCTTCCTGCCTTCGGATTGTTGTCAAAATATTTGATTATCTGGTTAGCCTTGAAGACATTTCGGCTGACGATGGCTGCCCGGAGTTCGAAACCGTTAAAATCCTTGCTCACCCCTATCTGGTCCTCGACGACCTGTGGCGTAATCCTCTTGTCACTTTCTGGCAGACTAAGGATGACTTTGTCCAACTCGCTGGTCAGTCGGCTGAGATCGGAACCGATGCTGTCGGCAATGAGCTGGGTGGACTTCTGGTCGATGGTGACCTGTCGCTCGCGGAGATACTTCTCGATAAAGGGTGGCAGAGTCCATTCCTTCAGTTTCATGCTCTCGAAGAGTATGCCAGCCTCCTGGATGGCTTTCACGTAATTGCGTTTCTTGCCGTCCACCTTGCCGTTTTTATGGCACATTACGAGGATGGTTGAGGGCATTGGCTGCTTGAAATACTTCTCCAGAGGCTCCGTATGCTTGATATTCTGGGCTTCCTTGACGATGACGACATGATACTCGGCCATCATGGGGTAGCGACGTGCCTCATCGACTATCTGGGAGGCGTTGACGTCAGAGCCGAAGAGTACGGTCTGGTTGAAGTCGCGCTCCTCTGGCTGTAGCACGTTGTTGGCTATCCAGTCAGAAATCTGGTCGATATAATAGGACTCGTCGCCCATCAGATAGTAGAGGGGCTTGAACTCACGCTTCTTCAAAGCGCTCATCACGCTGTCGAATGTCACTCCTGCTTGTGCCATAAGTGGGTACAAAGGTACAAAAATAAGCGAAAAATGAAGCGTAAAAAGTGAAAAAAATGCTGCCGACAGCGAAATTTCAGCGAAAAATCTTTATTTCATCTTCTCATTTTCTCATTAAAAATACGTACCTTTGCACCATGAATGCTCTGAATTTGCCAGCTTTTAATGTTCAGGTACGCGGCACACGGGAAGAGCCTGAGATCTACGACTTCCTGCGGCGTCGCTACGTGACTCTGACGCCCGAGGAGTGGGTTCGCCAGCATTTCACCCATTGGCTTGTGGAGCACAAGGGCTATCCAAAAGGGCTTTTAGGTAACGAGATTATGCTGAAATGCGGCGACAAGACGCTGCGATGCGACTCCGTTTTATACAACAAGGAGGCTCAGCCGCTGATGATTGTGGAATACAAATCACCCTCGATAGCCCTCACGCAACGCGTTTTCGACCAGATTTCGACGTACAACTTGCTGCTGCACGTCGACTATCTCGTGGTAAGTAACGGCCTGGAGCACCTTTGCTGCCGCATGGACTACGAGCAACAACACTACCATTTCCTGCGCGAAGTTCCGGACTATTCTTCCCTTTTATGACAAATCGGCGTCTATCCTGAGGATTTCCTCAACTTTTCTAAGTAATTTCCTCAAGAAATCGCGTAGATTTCCTTCAATTATTGCCGTGATTTTCTCAAGAAATCGCGTAGATTTCCCTCAAATATTGCCGTGATTTCCTCCAGATGTTGCCGTGTCTTGCTTCATTATCGCAGTTATTTATTCTACTATTACCCTGATTTCCAGAACTTTACATTAGAATTCCCCACCACCACCTGTTGCACCCCGTTGCAGTTGTTGCAGTGTTGCAGTTCCAAAAATAGTCATCCCACACTCAGAAAGACTTCTATTTATATATATTTATATATATATTATATATAATATATATATAAATATATATAAATAGCCTTACTCTTTGGTTTTCGTATTATCTGTTTTGGAACTGCAACACTGCAACAACTGCAACACCAACATGTCTAAGTGTCAACCCTGTCAGGCTAAGACATTGTCTAAGCATGATATAGGGGCGGCAATTGCCACCCCTATATTTATGATTACTACAGTATCTCAGATTACAGATTTCTTCAATCTTTAGGATTACTTCATGCTGAGCACGACAACCGATTTTGCGGGAATCTTCACCGTGAGCACGCCGTTCTTTAGCTTCGCGTCCTTGAACTCGGCAGGAGCCACCAGATTAGGATGCTGGAAGTCGTTGAAGTCGGCTACGTTCTTCGAAGTGAGGATGCGCCCGCTGACGCTCTTGGCCTTGAAACCGTCTATCTGGAAGTCGATGGTCTGGTCCTTGTCGAGGCTGACGTTGGTTACAGCAAGCACGAGACTGCCGTCAGTAGTCTTCGCAGCCGAGGCGGAGAGCATCGGACAGGGACGGTAGCCAGCATCTTTGGCTCCCTCCTTTTCCTTGAAGTAGGCCTTGCTCACCTGAATGGTCTCTGCAGGCAGGTCGACGGGCAGGTATGTAGCCTCTTGGAACGGCGTATACATCTCGAAGACGTGGTAGGTGGGTGTGAGCACCATGTGGCCCGTCCCCTCCTGGTCGGTCAGGATCATCGACTGCAACACGTTGACAATCTGGGCAATGTTGGCCATCTTCACGCGGTCGGTGTACTTATGGAAGACGTTCAGCGAGAGCGCTGCCACGAAGGCGTCTCGCAGGGCGTTCTGCTGGTAGAGGTGACCGCTGACGGTGCCTGGCTCCTCGTCCCACCACGTGCCCCACTCGTCGACGAGCAGAGCCACGGTGTTCTTCGGGTCTTTCTCGTCCATGATAGCTTTGTGGCGCTTGATAACCTCCTCAATCTCCAGGCACTTGCCCAGCGCCCAGTAGTACTGGTCGTTATCAAACTTAGTGGCTGAGCCTTTCGGGCCGTCCCATCCGGAACAAGTATAATAATGTAGGGAGACTCCCTGCATACGATTGCCAATTTTGTCCATCAGGACCTCCGTCCACTTGTAGTCGTAGTCCGAGGCACCCGAGCCGATGCGGTAGAGCTTGTTGCCCGTGTAGTCACGCAGATAGGTGTTAAACTTGCGGAACTCGTCGCTGTAGTACTCTGGCGTCATGTTTCCACCGCAGCCCCAAGCCTCGTTACCGATGCCGAAGTACTTCACGTGCCAGGCCTTTTCACGGCCGTTCTGACGGCGCAGGCGGGCCATCGGTGTGTCGCCGTCGCTGGTCATGTACTCCACCCACTGGGCCATCTCCTTCACAGTTCCAGAACCCACGTTGCCGCTGATGTATGGCTCGCAGCCAAGCATCTCGCAGAGGTTCAGAAACTCGTGCGTGCCGAAGGAGTTGTCCTCGATAGTGCCGCCCCAGTTGTTGTTACGCAGCGACGGGCGCTTGTCTTTCGGTCCGATGCCGTCCATCCAGTGGTAGTCGTCGGCAAAGCAGCCGCCAGGCCAACGCAGCACGGGCACCTTCAGCGCCTTCAGGGCGTCGAAAACGTCCTTGCGGTAACCCTGGATGTTGGGAATCTGAGAGTTCTCGCCCACCCAGAGGCCTCCGTAGATGCAGGTGCCGAGATGTTCAGAGAATTGTCCGTAGATCTCACGGTTGATTTTGGCGCCCTCACGGTCAGCGTGGATGGAAGCCTTAACACTCTCTCCAGCCGTTGCCGTTGTGGCGCAGGCCAGCGCAATCATTGCAGAAAAAAAGGTCTTTCTCATGTTAATGTCTTTATTATGTAGTTCTTATTTTTGCGTTGCCACAGCGTCGTCAACAATCTTCTGGTAGTAGGTCTTGAAATCGCTCCACTTGTAGTAAGGATAGTTGTCTGACGGCAATGGGAGTGTCACCTCATGCCCATTGAGCAGGCACTTCAAGAGGACGTCATCTCCCTGTTTCTTGCCGCGATAGAAGACAATCTGCAAGTTCGAGGCCTTGCACGTCTGCCAGTTCTGGTAGCAGTTCTTCACCTCATAGGGGTCTTCCGGGTCGCGGTCGGCACCATTAAGTCCCATCAGCACGGTGAGCGGTCCTAGACAGGTATCGTGGCCAAAGCGCAGGTCAGCCAGCCTCGCAGACTGTCCGCTGACAACGGCATCGGCCTTCCTGATAATGTCGCGCAGGATGGGTACCATATCATAGCGCGGCCCAAACACCCAGGTATAGCTTCCCAGATTCTCGTATTCCCAGCGGGCAGCCAGCTCCTCGTCACTGATGATGCCGTCCATCATGCCCTCGTGGCCAATGCTGGGCAGCGAGGTATAGAGGCTTATCAGGTTGCTGCCAATATGGTGCGGATTGCCCGGCAAGCCCTCAGTGCTGGTGAAAACACGCGGAATGATTCTCTCGCGCAACGAGTCCTTGTATTGGAACTGCTGGCGGTTCTGCTCGAAACGGGGAGTTGACCTTGGGAACCTCCGGCGCAGTGGATTCTGGCGGTCATCGGGCTTCACGCCGTCAAGCACTTTTCGGGCCGATTCCTCGCGTATTTCAACCTGGGGGTTACACTCCTTCAGCTCCTCACAAAACGAGGCCATACTGAGCACGCAACGGCCCGTGAGCGAAGAAATAGCATAGACATCCCCACCATTCTTAAACACCTCGGGGAAATTGTTGTACATTGTGCGGGCAATAAACTGGTGCTGAGCCCAACCCAGGTCGCTCAGTTCGCTGACGCCGGCAGACAGTTCGTCTTTGGCGGCCAGAAACTTAGTGCGGAAAGCCTCGCCAACTGCGGTGAGCTGGTTGTGGGCATGAGCTTTGGAGAGCAGCGAGTCGAGCTCACGATAAAGCATGTCGTTCCAGTAGTAGCGCGAGCCGTGACGACCATAGTGACTGATGTAGAACGGTTTGTAGCCGTTCGGTGCTTTGGTCAGTTTTACAGTTTCAAACGAATAGGGATAGTCAGTACCGTAGGCTCTCCTTGGTTCGGCCTTCACTAGTTCGAGGGCAGACGAGCCTTGCGCCCATGATGTCAGGGCGACGGTCCATAGGAAAAGGACTTGGAAGATTCGTTTCATCGATGTCAATTTTTTAGGATAGTAATAATAAAAATACCAGATGCCCAGTTATCTGTCTGCAAAAAACATGCAAATCAGAACTGGGCATCTGGGACGGGAAAATACCGCTTCGGCACCCAGAGCTAATACGTCGTAGCCACTATTATGCCTCTAACTCAGGGACATCGGGCGTGTCGTCGGCCTTCTTGACGGACTTGCGGATAGCGCGCTTGCGAGGCTTCTTCTCCTCAACGCCTGTCGGCACAATCTTTACGCCAGCCAACTCTGGGTCGATGAGGATGCGGCCACAGTACTCGCAGACGATGACCTTCTTGTGCATTTTGATGTCGAGCTGACGCTGGGGAGGAATCTTGTTGAAGCAACCACCGCAGGCGTCACGCTGTACGTAGACAATACCCAAGCCATTGCGGGCATTCTTACGGATGCGCTTGAACGAAGTGAGCAGACGGGGCTCAATCTTGATCTCCAGTTCCTTCACCTTAGCCTTCAGCTTCTCTTCCTCGCTGCGGGTCTCCTCCATAATCTCATCCAACTCGCCCTTCTTGACCTCAAGGGCCTGACGACGGTCGTCAATGACCTCTTGGTTCTGAGCCAGCTCGGCCTTCTTCTCCTCAATCTTGACGTTGGCCTCACGGATTTTCTTGTTACAGAGCTCGATTTCCAGCGTCTGAAACTCAATTTCCTTAGACAGCGTGTCATACTCGCGGTTGTTCTTCACTTCGTTGAGCTGATTCTTATAACGCTCCACGCTGGCCTTAGCGGTTTCTATCTCGCCACGCTTCATGTTCACGGCCTGCTCGAACTCGCGGATGTCGTTCTGGATATTGTCAATACGTGTGGTCAGACCCTCGATTTCGTCTTCCAGGTCCTGTACTTCCAGAGGCAGTTCGCCTCTCAATGCGCGCTTCTCGTCAATACCCGAGAGCGTGGTCTGCAGCTGATAAAGGGTTTTCAGGCGCTCCTCTACCGGCATGTCTGTGGGATCTTTCTTTGCCATCTTACTAATTTACAATTTAACTATTTACTATTAACAATTTATTTTTTCTATTTACAATTTATTTCTCAATTGGAGTATTTTGCAATTTTCGTCATCACGATTAATAATAATGAATGGGGTTCGTGACGGTCTCTGCTATCTCTGTACGCACACCAGGACAATCGCGCTGGATGATGTCGCGGAAGATTTCCGCCGTGTACTGCTCGCTCTGGTAATGGCCGATGACACATATCTGGATGCGCTTTTCATAGCCGAAGTATTGGTGATAGTGCATCTCGCCCGTTATAAAAGCATCAGCACCCTCACGGAGTGCATCTGGCAACAGGAAGTCACCAGCTCCGCCACAGATGGCCACACGCTGGACGGGACGCTGTAGCAGTTCGTTACATTGGGCGCACTCAACCTGAAACTGTCTCTTCACTAACTGCACAAAGTCCTGGGCAGCCATCGGCTGGGGCAACTCCCCTACTACACCGCTACCAGCCTCGATGCCGTCAACTGCTTTCTGGGCGAAGAACCGGCATTCGCCGAGTCCTAAACGCTCAGCAATCTTCCAGTTCACGCCGTCCAAAGCATTGTCCATATTGGTATGCATCGACACCACCACGACGTCGTTCTTAAGCGCTTTAATGACGGTACGCTGCACGTAGTCGGCCCCGCTAATCTGCTTCAGACCGCGGAACAAGAGCGGATGATGACTCACCACGAGGTTGCAGCCCTTACGGATGGCCTCGTCGACGACGGCTTCGTTGACATCCAGACACAATAATGCCCCTGAAACCTCCGCCTCTGTCAGTCCCAATTGCAGGCCAGCATTGTCCCAGCTTTCCTGCAAGGGCAGAGGCGCGAACTGTTCAAGGGCGCTCAGCACTTGCTTTATTTTCACGCTTCAAAATGTTTAAGCAAAGACGGTACAACCCGTCTTCGCCGAGTTTTACTCGGCAAAGGTACGCTTTATTCTTTAAACTTTCAACTTTGAACTTTGAACTTTATGATTTGTTAACGGAATACGCGCTTACCTTATTAAAAGGAACGGGGTGTTACCTCTTACTGACGGACACGCTTTTTCAGTCGGCCGATGGCATTTTCGAGGGTTTCAGTAGGCTCAATAATGTTGTAGTCGGCCCAGAAATCAGGGTCTTCGAAGTATTCCACCTTATCGTAGAAGCGTTCGCGGAGTCCGAAGGAGTTACGTCCTCGTGGCCGTTTGGCGTCCTTCCCCTGACTCAGACGGTCGGTGACCACCATCTCGCTAACGGTGGTATAGGGCGAAGAGAAGAGGCGCCGTTTCCAATCACACGAGAAGCGCATCTCGTTGCGCAGGTAGTTCATGCGTGTCACACCTTTATCGTCGGTGGTATAGACGACGGTCATAGACAGTTCTCGAGGGCGGAAGCGCAGTCCTACGGGCTTGCGAACCAGCATGTAGTCGGAAGCTTTCTTCCAGTCGCGGACGTCGAGCTGCAACTCGGCACGCGTAATTGTCAGCGACTCCTGGTCGATATACAGCTTGCCGCCCATCAGCGGAAAGAGCGTTGTCGTATGAGGAGCGATGTTTACGACGTAGTGCAGGCGATCGTCAATCTTTGCCGGCACCTCTAAGGTCAGGTCGCAATAAGCCAGCGACTCCTCGTTCAGCAGGTAGTCGGGATTCTTGGCCACATCGGCCATCAGAGGAATGACGGGACCGCCTTGTATCTTGACGCCTAACGTGTCGCGAGCCTTCAGGCTCATCAGTCGGCGTCCCTTGAGGATGGCTACGGCATCATGTTCAGGACCGTAGGCATATCCAGTCTTGTACATGTCTGTGACGGCTTCTGCTACAGAAATGAAGCGTTGTCCACGACGAGCCGTTTCACGGTAGAAACAGCGCACCAGTTCGTCCTGGTTGGGGTAGTTGCGTTCAATGCGCTTCATAGCGGCACGGACGATGGCTACGGGGTCGTTCGCCTTGACGATGATTTCACTAAGTGCCAGCGTGCTGGCCGTCATAAGAATCTCCATCGGCTGCGTGCTTCCCTCACTCAGTTGTTGGTAGCGCGTCTTGTAGCCGATATGACTGAATCGTATGTTCTTCGTCTGTTGCTGGACCTTCAGCGTAAACACACCATCGTCGTTAGTCACGGTCTGTACGCCACTACCTTCTGCTGTCACGCTGACATGTGCCAGCGGCTTTCGCGTCTGGCGGTCCTTCACCACACCGCTCACCACCGTCTGGGCGCTAAGCGTTACCACAGCCAGCAGCAATCCAATGAATAATGATAGTCGTTTCATAAGCCCCATCCGAATTATCAATTTTTCAATTCTTCTACTTCTCAAAGTGCTGATAGTCCTTCGTCGTACGCCAGTCACCACCCCATTTGAAGCCACGCGCCTTAAACAGGCGATAGCATAGGTCGTTCCTGGTAATCTTGTAGCGGAAAGACTTCTTGCGGTCGACATAAGGCTGACCCGTTGAGGGTTGTACCCAAAGCCTACCGTCGCTACGCCGCTTCACGCAGGGATTGTAGAGCGGATTGATGTCGATGGCCAACCCCTGGGCGTGCTTCGACAACTTCTTGCTGCCGGCAATCTGGCGGTAGCAGTAGCACGACGTATTGTTGGCCTGCATCGAGCGCTCGTCGTCGTCACCATATTCGCTGATGGGACGTACGAGTTCAATAGGGTACCGCTGCCGGTATAACTCGGCAAAGATCTCGCGCAGGTCGGCACTGATGGCGCGGTTGCAGACTATCGTACCCTCGTGAGTCACACCCTGATAGTCAACATGACGAACGTGCAGGGTGTCAAGCTTGACACCTGCTGGCTGAGCGCTGATAGTGCACGTTGCCAGCAGTACTCCCAATACTGCCAGCAACCAGCGTTTCGTCGGACATCGCATCTCCATCATACAAATTCTCATTGCGAAGCTAAACGATAGATAGCTTCCATATCGGCAGCATCCAAGACCTTAAACGCGCCGCAGGTAGCCGTAAAGTCGCGACTGCACTTACGGGTCATCTCGAGGATTTCATCGTCGGTGATGATTCGGCCAATGAGTTCCTTGATATTGATAGGCATACCAATGGCGTGATAAAAGCGTTCCATTGCCTCGATACCGCGCAGAGCTGTTCCCTCAGGATCTGTGAAGTCGTTAGGTACGTCCATCACGTTTACGGCAAAACGGACAAAGCGGCTCAGTCGCTGTGCGTGGACTGCCTCACCATCATTGCGGTCGTTGAGCACATAGCGGGCCCAACTGGGCCAAATAGCAGCAAGTCCGGCACCGTGAGTGACATCGAACATTCCGCTAAGCTCGTGTTCTATCTGATGCGTGGCCCAGTCGTCGGCAACACCGCAGCCCGTCAGTCCCCAATGGGCGACGCTTCCTCCCCACATAATCTGGGCACGGTGACGATAGTCCTCAGGATTCTTCAATACTTCAAAGACAGCCGTCTTCATCCTGCGAAGCACAGCCTCTGCAAGATCAGTAGTCAAGTCCATATCACCGTCCTTCGTGAAGTAGCGTTCCATCGTATGCATCATCATGTCGGTAACACCTGCGGCCGTCTGGTAGGGCGGCAAGGTGAACGTCCTGCAAGGATTCATAATAGCGAACTTCGGGCGCGACATGTTGTTCGAGTAACCCAGTTTCACGTCACCGTCCTCATTGGTAATGACGCTGGCCTCGCTCATCTCGCTGCCGGCAGCGGGAATGGTGAGTACCGAGGCAACGGGCAACATCGTTGCTGGGGCATCAACCTTTCCGAGGTAAAGGTCCCAGACATCACCTTCCATACAGACACCATAGGCAATGCATTTGGACGAGTCGATGACGCTACCGCCGCCCACGGCAAGGATAAAGTCAACACCCTCCTTGCGGCAGAGTTCTATGCCCTGCTTTGCCAGCGACAGACGTGGATTGGGCACTACGCCTCCAAGAGTCACATATTCTATGCCACCCTCTTTAAGTAATCCGCAAATCTTATCCAGAAGGCCAGATTTGACGGCGCTCTTACCGCCGTAATGTACTAACACTTTCGTACCACCATATTTCTTTACGAGAGCAGCCACCTGCTCCTCAGAGTTCTCGCCGAACATCACCTCTGTCGGCGCATAATAATTAAAGTCTTTCATCTTGTAGTTTTCTATTATCGTTTTTTCGTTTTCGTTTTCGTAATAAGTCCTTCCCCTTTAAGGGAGGATTTAGGAGAGGCTTTAGTCCATTGGATAGTGGACTCCCCATTTCTGGCGGAGCTTGTCCATGAGTTGCATGATGTAGAGCGTCTCGGCGTGGGGCATCTCGATAGGTTCGAGGAGGCCAGAGGCAAGCGCGTTGCGGCAGGCGAGGAACTGATACTCATAGCCAGTAATCTGCTCAGGCACGTTGATGGTTTCGACGTAGGTGCGATCGGGTCCGTTGACAGTAATGGTCTGCGGGTTGTTTATATTATCGATGATAAGGTTACCCTCAGAACCAGCGATGACACCTATATTGTCGCCTACGCATTGGGCAGAGGACTGGACGTTAGCAAGGATACCATTCTTTAGGATGATGGTGATGGCATTTGTCAGATCCATACCAGTCTTGCTCTTGACGCATTGCCCGTCGATGCTGACAATCTCCGCGCTATCTGTTTCTTCAGTACTGAACATCCGCACGAAGTTGAGAGCATAGACTCCGAGGTCTAGGAGTGCACCACCACAGAGGTCAGGACGCATGATGCGGGGCTTGTCGCCCATCGAGTAGCCGAGAGTCGCAGTAATAAGGCGGGGCTCACCTATGCGTCCGTCAGCAATGAGTTTGCGCACGATGCCGACGACGGGCTGGTAGCGAGTCCATATAGCCTCTGCGAGGAACACCTTACGTTCATGGGCCAAATCGATGATGTCGCTGGCCTGGCGGGCATTGGCCATAAAGGCTTTCTCGACAAGGCAAGGTTTACCTGCCTCAAGCGCCAATTTTGTGACGTCGTAGTGATGCGAGTGCGGAGTGCCGACGTAGATAAGGTCGACGTCCGGGTCTGCGATGAGTTCAGCATACGAACCGTATGCGCGGGGAATGCCCCACTTGGCGGCAAAAGCTTCCGCAGTTGCTAAATTACGCGAGCCTACGGCGTAGGCCTCACACGCTGCAGCCGATGCGTCACCCTTCAGCGCACGTTCGACCAGTCCTTTCAGAGTGATAGCAGCCTTCTCGGCAATCCATCCTGTTCCAATTATACCTACCTTCATATTTTAAAGAACTTTACTACATGTATTATTTAGTTGTTGGTTTCTTAGTACTCTCACGCAGTTCCAGACGCGCATTTACCACCACGTGCTGCACACTATCGTCCCCATGAATCTGGTCGAGGAGCAAACGGAAAGCCTTAATGCCTATCTCACGCAGGTTCTGTTTCACGAAAGAGATACGGGGATGTGACATCTCAGAGACCCAGTCACTCATGTAAGCAATAACAGCTACATCGTCGGGTATGCTGAGACCGCGGCTCGTAATAGCCTGCAACGCCGAAATGGCTAACAGTCCGTGCGTGGCCAGGATGGCATCAGGAGGCTCAGGAAGGTTGAGCAGTTCCATCGTATCGCTCAGTCCGGAGTTGAAGCTGATCTGGTGGCACTTCACCAGTTCGCGACGAATGGGAATGCCGTTCTGGCGCAAAGCTTCCAGGTAACCGTGCTTGCGGTCTGAAGTCTGCTTCAGCTGGTTGGAGCCTCCAAGGAATGCGATGCGGCGCGCACCACTTTCAATAAAGGAGTTCGTCGCCTGACGGGCAGAAGCAGCATCGTTGATGATGACTGACGAGATATCCACACCGGGAGCACGGTCGAAAATGACTACGGGGACATGTGCCTGACGGAGATTCAGCAGGTGGGAGAAATCGCTGGTATTCTGAGAAGGACAGAAGATGATGCCTTCCACGTGCATGTTTACCAGCATTTCCAAACAGTTCATCTCGTTCTCATACGTCTCGTCGGTATCCGTTATGATGCACAGGAAGCCTTCGCGTCGAGCCTCAGCCTCAATGCGTTTCACGATGTGGGCATACGAGTTAAACGACACGTCGGGGACAACAATACCGATGGTCCGAGTCAAGTCATAGCGCAGACTGACGGCAAAGGGATTCGGACGATAGCCCCCCTCCTTCGCCATATCCAGAATCTTTTTCTTCAATTCCGAACTCACGCCCTCCAGGCCTCTCAATGCTCTTGACACCGTACTGACATTAATGCCTAACTCTCGGGCGATGTCACGCTGGGATATACGTTTCATATTTTGGTCTACGAATTACCCTACAAAGATAATCTTTCTTCTACAAATATAAACGCAACAACCCATTGAATTGTTGCGCAATGCGTTGCTTAAATTCCAAAAAAGGAGCCATCTGCCTCTCACAGACAGATGGCTCGTCGCAATAAACGCTATAATTACATGTCCTCGTGTTGGTCTTAGACAATGCAAAGATACACATTTTCTACAGCAGACCATTCGTTTCTGACGGAAAACCAACCGCAATGCGTTGCGTTAGTAGCGCAACAGCCAACGACGGTCCCTAACAAGCTATTTTGGCGTGACAATGTTGCGGAACGAGGAACTGAATATGATGTACTGCGTATTACCGGCGATGGTGCCCTCGTTTTGGCCCCAAAGGAAAGGCCAGTCATCGTAATTCTCGAAGTGGTCAGGCTTGCGGAACAGCAGACCGGGAGCCACGTTGCCAGGTATGAATGAGAAGTCGGCGCGGTTGTTACCGTAGAACACCTGCTTCGGACGGGCGGCACCAACGGCGGCTACGAAGCTATAGTTGTGATAGGGGTGGCAGCCGAAGAGCCAGTTGGCTACGCGGTAGACCTCCGCCTTCGTGACAATGTCGGGATAGTAGATGTGGGCATAGTTCACCGTGATACCGAAGTTTAGGACTGCGTTGACGCCAGCCCAGTTTCCCAGACCGATTGGTACGCCGTAGGGGTTGTTGCTGTCAAAGCTGCGTATGTATTCGGCATACTGTTTGACGGACGAACGTATTTTCTCACGATAGGCGGCGTCTTTTAGGGGAATCGAGTCAAGCATCGTCTGTAAGTTCCGTGCCACGTAGCGGAAATTCCCTTCACCGATGCCTGTCAGCCAACTGTTGTCCGTCTCGTTCTGGCGGTCACGACGCTGGCGGCGGTTCTTCATCAGCTCCTCGGCTTCGGTGCGGAGTCGGTCTGCTTGCTTTTGTGCACGTTCTGCGAGGGCATCGTTGTAACCTCGAAGTACGCGGGCGGCGCTGGTGAAGACGCCAGCAGCCTGGAGGTCGAGGCTCGGGTTACGGGTGGTGAAGGCCCACATATCGTCGGGTGTGCCGCTTCGCTTGCCGTCGGCGCTCACCTCATAGGGTTTCAGGCTCGGGTCGTAGTGCAGACCGTCAGTGATGCTGGCGGCGTCGCCGAGGTGATGATAGTTATCGAGCACCGAGTTCGAGAGCGTCGAAGCCATGTGGCCTATCTGCTCGGCCTGTGTCACGAGGTTGAGTACGCCATGCTCTATGTACTGCAGGATGTCAGGCACGCCGTCGGGGCGGTGTAGCTCCACGTAGCGCTGTTGCTGCGAGACGAAGGTTTCGTCACGCTGCGGATGGAAGAGTTCCCAGGTGCGGATGAGGTTCTGCACCACGTTGATGTTTGAGCCAGTCTCGATGTCGAAGTCACCAGCATCGAAGAATCCGCCGACGTTCAGGCCTGGGATAAGCTCTAAAGGCTTGTATTTCGTGTCGGTCGTAGCGCCCTGGCGGTGCAGGTCGAAGTGGTCGCTCTCCGGAGCCTGGAGGTAGCCCTCGCGGAAGGGTTCGCCGTGCCACGTGCGGTAGCCCTCGGTGACGTACATGTGGTTCATGTGGATGGGCACCCAGACGTCGGTTGTGGCGTCGGTGATACGGTCGTAGACGTGGGCATCGATAAGGAAGTCGTTGGTACGTGTCGTGCCATACTGGATGTAGTAGACGCCTGGCGTCTGAACGGTGCTGAAGTCAAACTTCACATAATTGTATTTATAGTAGGGTCCCCAGACTTTAACGGCGGAGCTATATGCCTCAGTTGCTGTGCCGTCGTCCTGCAGACGCATAAGGCGGGCGATGCCAGTCTGGTTCGGGTCGGCCTTGTCCAGCTCGATGACGGCAACCTTCGGTTGCTCCGGGGTATAGCCCACCTGGCAAAAGCCGATGTTCGGCTCACGAACCCAGTCCTTGATGGCGTGAGGCTCCAGCGTCCACGTTACAACCTTGCCAGTCTTCCCGGCAGGGAGCACGCTACGGACGACGAACCAGCCGTTCTGGGCAAGCATACGGCCGTCATAGAGTTGTAACTCGGCGTCGTCGCTGCTTATCGTCACTAATCGCGAGGGGTCGTCGGTGGCCATGCTGAGACGATGGCCGGTCTCGATGGGCAGGGGGTCAACAAAGCGTCCTGTGCCACGGTCGTCGTATGTACGGAACCCCTTGAACTGGCGGGGCTTCTCCGCGTTGGGCCTTGTCGTGGTGAGACTCGTGGCGTAGCGCGGCAATCGGCTTATACGTCCGTCCATGGTATAGGTCTTCAGCCAGTATTGGGATGGCAGGAACTCGATGTTCAGCCCGGCTTTTCCGGCAAGCGCCTCCGGGACTGGTTTGTCGAGCCAAACGCTTATCTCGACGGCCTGACCGATAGCCTTTACTATGACACGGCTGTCAAAGTCTTCAGCGATTCCCTTTGCCTCGCCGCCAAGCGCATCCTTCGTGTAGCGCAGGTCGACGGTGATTGTCTTCGTTGCAGCGTCCACAGTCCGGTTCGTCATCGTCGGGACCAAGTCCCATTGCTCTGGGGTGTTGTTCAGTCGGACTGCCCCACCCTGCACAGTTCGCACACCATGGTGAATTAATTCAATACCCGAGTTTTTCTCGTCATTGAACCCACCGTTAAAGCTGTTGCTGAACACCAGCACGTTGACGCCCTGCCGTTCAAAGTACTCCAGCTCGTTGAGGCGCAGGTCTTGTGCGCCGACCATCATAGCTGACAATAGGGATAAAAGGGAAAAAAGTCGTTTCATATTCTAAGTTTTTTGGGATTTCTGCTTATCGTCTGCCCTGGTTGTTGCGGTTACGCTGGTCGTAGTTACCCCATTTCTTGTCGTAGCGCCCCTCGGTGTCGACCTTGCCGCCAAACATGTTCAGGCGGTAGCGCACGTGGAGCATTGCATAGCTGTTGACGCTATTGTACTGCGTATCACTTCGTCCGCTGGCATTCACCCAGCGCTCGTAGTTAGACTGCTTGCCCAACAGGTCGTAAAAGTTCAGGGCGACAATCAGAGCCTTGTTCTTCAGGAAGGCTTTCGACACCTGACCGTTCCATATCAGCTCGTTGGTGTTCATCGACGAGTCGTTGTAGCCTCGGCGGCAGCGCTCATGCAGGTTGCTGCTGATTTCGAAGTTCAATGGCAGTCGCACAAGAAACTGGCCGCCATAGTTAAACTGCCACGTGTCAAGGTCTGCATTGGGCTGCATTTCATTTCGGGAATGCTGGTAGTTCACCGAACCGTCGAGGGTTATTTCGAGCCAGTCATTGCGGTAGCCTGCCGTAAGTCGCTCAAAGAGGTTGAACGATTTCGTCGTATTCCTCGCGGCGTCGGCCTGCTGTTGCGCCACGTAGTTCACAAAGTGGTTGTAACGGAGGCGCGTGTCGGTACCCACGTTCCAATGGGCCAGCGTGTCGAGCGCCGTGTTGAAGGTGAAGCCGCCGTTGGCGTTCCAGTTGCCGTTGATGTTCTCGGGTTTTGAAATGCGTCCGCCCGTGAGGGCATTGTAGCGCACCATGTCGGAAATGCTGTTGCGGATGTGGCGGTAGTTTGCATAGACCACGATGCTGCGCTTATGCCGCACGTTATAGTTGTTGAAATAGACGTTGAGCGAACTGGTGAACTGTGGCTTCAACCCAGGGTTACCCTTCGTTATGTAAAGTGGGTTTGAGTCATCGGTAATGTCCAGCAACTGGGTCATCTCCGGCTGGCGAGTGTCGCCGCGGTAGTGTACATACAGGTTACACTGGTCGTTGAACTTGTAGTGGAAGTCGAATGTCGGCGTCAGGTTGGTGACATTACGGATGGTGTCGACATAGACGCCGCGGTAGTCTTGGATGAAGTTAGAATGCTGGGGCTGGACAAGGAATCCGATGTTGTAGTCGTAATCTTCCACACGGTGACGCAGCGTCAGCCGGATGTTATGGGTATAGTTCTTGTACTCTGAGTATCGGCTCAGGTTCTTGTCGAGGTGGTCCGACAGAGGGGTGAGCAAGGCGTACTGGCTGTTCAGGGGACCTATCCAGCGGTCCCAGTCACGGTATTCGGGTTCAAGACCCGTGAACGGATCTGTCGGCAGCTGGCTGAAGTCGTAGGTCAGTCGGTCACTCTTGTTCTGACTGTAGCGCAATTCGTAGTTGGCCTGCAGATGGCCTCCCTTCCAAAGCGGTTCACTATAGGTGGCACTGGCCACGTAACCGCTGTTGTCAGTCGGCGTGGTACTGTATCGCGCCGTGTAATACGTAGAGTCCTGACCAGCCTGGTTCTTCACCTGAAAAAGTTCCACCTCGTTGTTCGACGCATTCTTGTTCTCGTTCTTGCCGGCATTGGTCTCGACACGGAGAACGACGTTTCTGCCACGCGGATTCAGACGGCGATAGAACTGGAGCATGACCCAGAAGTTTTTGTTCTCGCCGTAGTTCAGGCTGGCATTCGTATTGCGGTTGATGGTATAGGGCCGCAGTCGCTCTATCTCCTGCAACGGATTCACGGCGTAGAGGTACGGGTCTTCGTTAAAGGTGGCGCTGGCCGAGACGGTAGTGCCGTCGTTCGTGCCATAGCTACCGTTAGAGCGAAGCAGGATGTTGGTCAGCGTGTCCGGTTTCCACTCAAGTCGCACATTGCCCCACCAGTTGTTACTACGTGTGAAATTGACATTCGAGTTGTTAGTAAACGTCCGGAACGACTCGCTATAGAAGTTTTCCCGGGCTTCCTGCGTCTGATTGTCGCCGTCACGGTGGTTCCAACGAACGCTCGCATCAATCTTCAGCTTCTTACCGTCGTCATAGTTCAGGTTCGTACCTAACATCTTTCGCGCATTCAGACCACGGCGGTTCCACCAGCCAGCGTTCTCGTCCTTGTTGTTGAAGTTACCCAGCAACACAAAGCGCATCTTGTCCGTAAAGCTCGAACCCATACCGCGTGAGGCATAACGGTTCTTAGTACCGCCGGCTATGTCCAGGTTGGTCATATAACCGCGGTTCATGCCCTTCTTGATGGTAAAGTCGAGCACTGTCTCCTTCTCGCCGTCGTCAATACCGGTGATGCGGGCCTGATCGCTCTGCTGGTCATAAAACTTCATGTTGGCAATGATGTTTACGGGAATGTTTTTCAGCGCCGACTCCACATCACCCAGCATAAACTCCTTGCCGTCCAGCAGGATTTTCTTCACCGGCTTGCCGTTCACCGTAATGTTACCATCCTCATCGACCTCTGCGCCAGGGATGCGCTTAATCAGTTCCTCAATAGGAGAACCCTCCGGCGTACGGTAGGCTTTGGGGTTATACACCAGCGTGTCCTTACGGACAACCACTTGAGCCGCACGACCTGTCACCACAGCACCTTCCAGCATCACCGTCTCAGGCGACATCAGCATCGTGCCCAAGTCCACACTCTGATTACGACGTACGGTGACCTCGCGCTCTATCGTCTGATAACCCACCGACGAAATCCTCAACTTATAAATACCATTAAACGGTGCTTCTACCGAGAATGTACCACGGATGTCCGTCACCGTACCACCCACAAACGTACTGTCCTTCGCCAAAAACATCTGAACCGTGGCCTGAACCATAGGTTCTTTCAGGTCAGCATCCTGCACATTACCACTAACAGTCTGCTCCTCGCGCGGCTCCTGACCAGCGGAGGAAATAGAGAATAGCCCCAAAAGGGCAATTAACAAAAATCTATAACACATAAGTATAGTTTAGCTCGACTTTTCTTTTATGACGCAACCAAAAGCCACAGGTTTAATGGCACCAACCTTTTTTTTATGCGAGTCGCGTAGATTCCCTTCAGTTATTGCCATAATTTCCTCAAGAAATCACCTAGAAAAGTTCAAGAAGTTGCCGTGATTTCTTCAAGAAGTTGCCGTGATTTCTTCAAGAAGTTGCCGTGATTTCTGAGGGTTGTTATGGCGGTTGGCGATGGTTGTTATGGTGGTTGGCGAATGAGAGAAAAGACGAGCTATATTGCAATATTGCAATATAGCTCCGTCTCAAACCATATTAAACGCCCAACATCTGGCGATTTAACAGGCGCTCCTCGGCCATGCGCTCGTACTTCGTGCCAGGCTGTCCGTAGTTGGCATAGGGCCAGATGCTGATGCCGCCACGAGGGGTGAACAGCCCCAACACTTCTATGTATTTAGGCTGCATCAGGCGCACCAGGTCTTTCATGATGACGTTCACGCAGTCCTCGTGGAAGTCGCCGTGGTTGCGGAACGAGAAGAGGTAGAGCTTCAGACTCTTCGACTCCACCATCCTTTCACCCGGAATGTAGGCTATCTTTATCTCCGCGAAGTCCGGCTGGCCCGTAATCGGGCAGAGACTCGTAAACTCAGGACAGTTGAACTGCACCCAGTAGTCGTTCCCCGGGTGTTTGTTCTCAAACGTCTCCAGCACCTCAGGTGCATAGTCCATCTTATACTCCGTCTTTCGGCCCAACTGCTGCAGGCCCTCGTGTTCTCTGTTCATATTATTAAATACGATTTACGTTTTCAGCCTTTACCTTTTAACTCTAATCCTCTTCGTCGTTTATATCTTCAGAATATTGAATATGTTGTAGTTGATGTCGTTGTCATAGACATCCTCGTGGTCGTGTTTCTTGGTAAATTCGACGACGCGGATGGTCACGGGCAGCACCACAATCTCATAAAGCGTCTTCAGCGTCACCTGACTAATCATCAGCGACGGCATTTCCTCCCAGGGAATCACGCCGCCCAGCGCCAACGGGAAAAAGATGACAGAGTCCGTCAGCTCACCGAATATCGTACTCAAGACGGCACGTGCTGAGAATGAACGGGCAAAATTATCTGAACCTTGGTCTGAGTGAGACGTTGCTGTCTGCCTTTTGTGACTTTCACGTGACGACAACTTCATCTTAGACATTACGTACGCGTTGATGAACGAACCGGCGATGAAGGCAATAAACGATGCCAGGGCAATGCGCGGTGCCAGTCCGAAAATGACGTGGAAACCCTCGTCGCCATCCCAGTACGACGCCCCTGGAATCCAGTCTGCGATGGCTCCCATAATGACGAAGAAGAAGTTCATGGCAAAGCCCATCCATATCAGCATGCGCGTCCGCTGGTAGCCCCACACCTCGCACACCACGTCATTGATGATGTACGACACGGGGAAAACGATTATTCCCGCCGTCAGATTAATGGGTCCAAACGATAACTGCTTTGTCTCCAACACGTTTGCCGTAATCAGGCAAACGCAGAATAGCGTACCGAAAAGCATAAACAGCACGCTGACTTTACTGCGGTCTCCGGCTTCCGGAGTACCGACATTCCTGTTTTTTTGTTCCATTTTCTATTTCTTGTTTTGTTAAAGAGGGTCTGGCCAACGCTCGACCATAAGCAAGTACCCCTTTGGCCGAAAGCCATCAGGCTCCGGCCCGCGGTTTAAGTTTCTTATTCCAGAGGAATGTCCGGATGCTGCACAGCGAGGGGCAGGTCTTTCTGCGAGAGATAGAACATGTAGAGGATGCAGTCCTTCGTGCCGCGATTCTCGCCATGATGAACGGTGCCCACCATCTCAACGACAGCCTCGCCCTCATGCACTACTTTCGTCTTGCCATCCAAACCGATGATGGTCAGTTCGCCCTGAACCAATACGCCGTAGTTCATGGCCACATGGTGGTGCCAGCCAAGTTTCTGACCAGCGGGGAAGACGTATTTCACAGCCACGAGTTCGGGACGACCCTGGAAATAGTCGGGCAGCTCCACACCGTCCCAGCTCTGCGAGGTGCGGATGAGTTCAGTACTAACCACCTTCTTGACAGGATTCTCGTTCTCAGTTTGAGCTTTCTTGCATGAACTCAGACCCAAGCCCAATGTTGTTGCGCCGCAAATGGTAAAGATGGCGGCAAGCATCCATTTCGTACTCTTATTCATAATATAAATATGTATTATTCTAATTAAACCAACAGGGTTTATTCATAACTTAATGTAACGGCGTTAAAGGAAACACGATGTTCACAATAAAGATGTTGGCGGCGAGAATGATGATGTTCATCAGCAGACCGATACGCATAAAATCGCTGAAGCGGTAGCCACCAGGACCATAGACAAGCATGTGGGTTGGCGAGCCGATGGGCGTAGCAAAGCTGCTGCTGACGCTTACCATCAGGGCGACGAGGAAGGGGAACGGGTCGTAGCCCAGCTTCTCGGCAGCTTCGTACATAATGGGGAAGAACATGGCACCCGCAGCCGTATTGGAGATGAACTCGGTGATGAACGTTCCGACGAAGCAAACGGCAGTCATCACCACAAGCGGATTGGTGCCGCAGACATCGAGGATGCCATTTGCCATCCACTCGGCAATGCCCGTCTTCTGGATGGCAAGACCGAGGACGGCACTTCCGGCGAAGACCATCAGAATCTCCCAGTTGACGGCCTTCATAGCCTGTTCCGCGTTGCAGCAACGGAAGATGAGCATGGCGGCAGCGGCAAGGAACGCACTCTGTAACAGGGGGATGACGCCCAGTGCCGAAAGGACCACCATAGCAATCATGATAACCGTAGACACGAGCGTACCGCGTCCGATGTTGGGCACGTCGTCGGAGTCGAAGAAATGAAGGTCTGAAGCGAGCGCAGCAGTATTGACGTTCAGGGTATTAGGACATAGTAATAGCAACGTGTCGCCAGCCTCCAACACCACCTGACGCGGTGCCTGGTTAATGCGCTGGCCGCGACGAGCAACAGCCACCAACTTCAGATTAACATCCTTCTCGAACGTACTGCCTCCGATGGTGGTTCCTATCAGACTACTGCCAAAGGTAACGTATGCCGTGCGCAACTTACGGGTCTTGTCAACCTCGCTCATGGAGAAGACGTGATGGTCGGCACTCACCAGCTTATGACTCGACGCCATGTCAATAATCTCGTCTATCTGGCCGGCATAGACCAAATGGTCGCCTCCCAAGATGGGTTCGTCCTCCATAACGGGCGACGGGGCATTATCGAAATGATAAATCTCTATCAGGCTTCCGCCTTTGACGTGGAACAGTCCGGCTTCGGCTAACGTCTGACCGATGTATGGGTTGTCCGACGGCACCAGCAACTCGGCAGTATACTCTGCCGTAGCCTCGAAAGCGCTCTCGGGAGCCTTACGGTCTGGCAGCAACTTACGCATAGCGATAATTGACAGTATGCCGACAGCCAGACAGAACAGGCCAGGGATGGTCGTGGTCAGGATGTTCATTGCCACGCCCGTCTTCTCCTCGTAGAGGCCGCTGATGATGAGGTTCGGCGGTGTACCAATCAAAGTACAGACGCCACCCATGCCTGAGGCATAGCTCAGCGGAATGAGCAGTTTCGAAGGAGAGACACCCAGCTTCTTCGACCACATCTTCACGATGTTGACGAAGAGCGCCACCACCGTGGTATTGCTGAGGAACGAACTGAGCACGGCCACGGGCAGCATGAGCCGCGTCACCGCCTTCGAGTAACTGTCAGGCGTGCCGAGCAGATGCTTCACTATCCATTGCAGTACACCCGTATGCATCAGTCCGGCAACGACTACGAATAGCACGCCGACGGTGATTACCGATGAACTACTAAAGCCGGAGAACGCCTCCTTGGCGTCGAGCACACCCGTAACGAAAAGGACTCCGATGGCCCCGAGAAAGACGAGGTCGGAGCGCAATTTGGTAAACAGCAGAATGCTGAACATGCCCAGCACCGTGACAATGGTAATCCAGGCATCGAGGCCGAAGCCTAAGAAAAGTGGACTCATGATGTCAACTATGTCGTTAATTTTGCTGCAAAGGTAAACATTAGTATTCAAAAAGCCAAATATATTTAGAAATAAATAAGGCCGCCACTTAGTATGACGGCCTTCTTTTTATTAAAATAGAGGTGATTTACTTCTCCTCCTGATTGGCAGGAGCAACAGGTTCTTCGGCAGCTGCCTTCGGAGTTTCGGCTTTCTTCGGAGCTGCAGGCTTCGGAGCAGCAGCTTTCTTGGGTGCAGCAGCCTTCTTCGGAGCGGCCTTCTTGGCAGGCTTCTTCTCGGGCTCCTTCGGCTCCAGTTTCTCGAGGCGGGCCTTCAGACGGGTAATCTCCTTGTCCTTCATCTCGATCTCGTCGCCCTGATTACGGATGGTGGTGAGCAGAGCATTGAGCTCGTCGTTCTCTATTTCGGGAGGATAAAGGGCATTGACCCTGTTGATGAAGTCACCGAGGATGTTCATGTAGTTGGTGAAGGCATCAAAAGGACCGCTGTAGATGCCACGGTCAAGACCAACATTCGAGGGTTTGGTGGTCATAAAGCGGAAATTGTTGGAAGCCTGCAGGTAGTCCCAGTCCTGATTGATGCGCGGATCGTCGGCAATGCGCAGACGGTCAGCCACCGAGTAGAGCTTGTTGAAAGCTTCACGCTGCATGGCGTTGCCAAGCCAGCATGAGCAGTCACGCTCCTCGTCAACCCAGCTCAGGGTGTCGGGAACATCGACGGCTCCCATAGAAGGCACCTTCATGCAGATTTCCGTCGGCGTAGAGAAGGTAATGCCTTTCTCCTTGGCGCAACCGGGCAGTGCCTTCAGGAAGTCAAGGATGTTTGAGCTGAGCGGCTGGGCGATGCCAAGTGCTGAAAGCTCCATGAAGATATTGATAATCTGCTCTTCCTCTGGGAAGTTGGCGATGCGGTCGATATAGTTATCGGCAAACAGGGGATAACCCTCCCAGTCGGGATTGTTGAAGCGCAGGGAGATGTCGTCAGACAGCTCGACGTCACGCAGCAACAGCTTCAAGTTGGGGGCAATGTTGCAGTTGTAAACGTAGTGTGGTGACTTCCAGCCGAGCACGTGCTTGGCACCCTCGGTGAGCATACCCTTGAAGCCCATGGCGGCAATCTGTCCGCCAATGTCATCGCTATAGATAAGAGATGAGTTGCGGGCAACCGTCGGCTTCTGCCCAAACAGTTCCTCAATCTTGGCTGCCTGTTTCTTGACATCGAGGGCAAAGGTCTCCTCGTTGGCCAGCGACGACAGACCGTGGCTGTACGGCTCGGCGAGGAACTCGACACAGCCCGTCTGGTTCAGCTCCTGCAACTTGGCAATGACCTGGGGAGCATGGAACTCCAACTGCTCAATACCCGTACCAGAAAGGCTGAAAGCAACCTTGAAATAGTCACCATGCTCCTTAATCATGTCGCCTATGGCGGTAAGTGCCGGCATGTACGAGCGGTTGGCAATGTCTGTGATGCTACGCTCGTTCTCGTAGTCATCATAGTAATAATGGTCGGTACCGATATCAAAGAAACGGTAGCGCTTCAGATGGATAATCTGATGTATCTCGAAATATAAACAAATTGTTTTCATAACTTTTTTTACTATTATACTATTTCACTATTTTACTATTTCTGTTGGCAATTGTCCAATTGTTCAATAGTCAAATGGTCCAATTAACTCTCCCAGCCAAGAGTGCGCCTATAGAGTGTGGCAATCCAGGCACCGACTTTCTCCCACGTAATCTGGTCGACCTCGCGCTTGCCTTCCTCCTTGAGGTAGGTAAACAGCGACTCGTTGGCGCAGATAGAATAGATGGCGTCGGCCAGGGCGTGAATGTCCCAATAGTCTACCTTGATGCAGTTTTCCAGAATCTCGGCGCAACCAGACTGCTTGGAGATAATGGACGGCGTACCACATTGCATGGCCTCCAGAGGCGAGATACCGAAGGGTTCGGAAACAGAAGGCATGACATAGACGTCAGAGTCTTTCAGACACTCGTACACCTGCTTGCCTCGCATGAATCCGGGGAAGTGGAAGCGGTCGGCAATGCCTCGCTCGGCAGCCAGATAAATCATGGCGTCCATCATGTCGCCAGAACCTGCCATACAGAAACGCACGTTACGGGTACGGCGGATCACCATGTTGGCAGCCTCGACAAAGTACTCGGGTCCCTTCTGCATGGTGATGCGTCCGAGGAACGTCACTACCTTGTCCTTACCCGTATGGTCAGGACGTGGAATAGCCTGATACTCGTCGGGCAAAGGATAGACAGCGTTGTGAACGGTATAGCACTTGCGCGGGTCCTGATGATACTGGTTGATGACCGTTTGGCGGGTCAGCTCCGACACACACATAATGCAGTCGGCGTTGTCCATACCATTCTTCTCTATTGAATAGACAGTAGGATTCACCTTACCACGAGAGCGGTCGAAGTCGGTAGCATGGACATGGATGCACAGGGGCTTGCCGCTGACCTGCTTGGCATGGATGCCGGCAGGATAAGTCAGCCAGTCGTGCGCATGGATGATGTCATAGTCCAAAGTTCGTGCCACGACACCGGCAATAATCGAGTAATTGTTGATTTCCTCATGCAAGTTGCCTGGATAACCGCCAGCAAACTCCATCGCACCCAAGTCATTGACGTGCATGTAGTTGAAGTCGGCATACAGGTGGTCACGCAAACGGAAATAGAGTTCCGGGTCCATAATGTTGCCGACACGGTCGCGGACATAGTCTGCCGTAACGTCGCGCCAGGCAATGGGCACGGCATTCATGGCAACTATCTGACAGGCCGAGCGGTCTTCATCACCAAAGGGCTTAGGCAGACAGAGCGTAATGTCCATATCTCCCTGGGCATGCAGACCCTGAGAAATACCATAGTTGGCGGTGGCCAGTCCACCGAATACATGAGGAGGATACTCCCATCCAAACATTAATACTTTCATAGCGTTTCCTCCTTATTTTTGATATGTATATTTCTCCATCAACTTCAGCGACCGCAGAATTTCGGCAACATTCATGGCGAATGCCATAGCGCCGCGTCCATGGAACGGCGGGTTGCCGTCGAACAGTTCGCTGATGGTTCCCAAGGCGTGATAGTTCATCTCGTCTTCATAGCCCACCATGTGGCGCTCGAGGAACGACAGGCGGGTGCGCTTATAGAGTTTCAAACAGGCCTCCATGTAGAAGCCTCCGAGCCACGGCCATGCCGTACCCTGATGGTAGGCATAATCGCGCTGCGTCTGTGGGCCGACGTACATGGGATTGTAGCCGCCACTCTTGGGCGACAGCGAACGCAGTCCCTTAGGTGTCAGCAGTTCGCGCGTACATATATCTAATACGCTCTTCTTCTGGTCTTGAGACAATGGAGAATAGTCGAAGGCCACGGGGAAGATCATGTTGGGACGTACGCTCCAGTCAATCATCGGACCATCGACATAGTCTAACAGATAGCCATATTCGTTCATGAAGGTACTTACGAACGACTGTTTGCACAACTCAGCTTGATTTTCTAACTTGGCTGCCAAATTCTTGTCGCCAAACTCTGCCTCAAAGGATGCGCAGAACTTCATGGCGTTGTACCACAGGGCATTGAACTCAACGATGTAGCCTGAGCGGGGCACGACGGGATGTCCGTTGGCAGTAGAGTTCATCCACGTGATAGCTTTGTCACGGCCATTGGCAAAGACGAGTCCGTTCTCATCGAGTCGCAGGTTAGGATGACCACCGGCCATGATGTACTTAACGATGTCCTTCACCAACTTGCCATACATCTTATAGCCCTTCTCACGGCCTGCATCCTTGGTATACTGCTGGATGGCCCAAATGGCCCAGAGGGGAACGTCGGGATGTTCCATCTCGTAAATCTTGCCAGAGAGTGGCTTGTCTTCCATAAACAAGCGCAAGTCTTTCTCTGCGGTTTTCATCACCATCTCAAAATAGTCCTGCTCACCGATGCACAGCGTCAGACCAGGCAGAGAGATAAAGGTATCACGCGCACGACACTTGAACCACGGATAACCGGCCAACAGGTAGCGGTCATCGTTTGGCTTGCGATTGTGGAACTGATGGGCTGCCGTCAGTAGACAATGGTAGAAATTATTACGAGGCACACGGTCAGCCACCTCGTCATCGAACATTTTCTTCAGCTGTCCGGGCTTGCTGGCAGAGGTAGAACCCGCAAAGACGATGGTCTCGCCTTTCTTGATTTCCATCTCGAAGTAGCCTGGTACGTACAAATCCTCGTTGGAGGCATAGCCACGCTCCTGCTCCTTGGGATACTCCACGCCACGATACCAGTCGGGCTGGAAGATGAACTCATTCTTTTTCGAGAACTGCATGTAGAGGTCTGGATAGCCAGCATACATACAAGTCTTGATGCCGTGGTCCACGGGATGGTATTCTCGTGAGGCCGTCATGTTCTCGTGAGTGAACTGACGCACCGAACGGAATGCGAGGAATGGACGGAAGCGGAGCGTCGTAGCCGAGTGGGCATCCACCAACGTATAACGGATAAGGATGCGGTCCTCGTAGTGCTGGAACACTACTTCTTTCTTTAACACTACACCACCGACGCGATAGAGGGTGGTGGGCACTAAGTCACAGTCGAACTCACGGATGTACTTGTGACCCTTAGGGCTGTAGTTGTTGCCCTGATACTTGTGGAGTCCCAAATTGAACTCTGCGCCATGCTGGATAACCGTACAGTCAAGCGATGACAACAGCACGTGATTATCATCGTCAAGCTCAGGTACGGGAACAACGAGCAGACCGTGGTACTTACGTGTATTGCAGTCTACCAAAGTAGAAGCGCTGTAGGCACCAGAACGGTTCGTACGCAGTAATTCGCGACGGAGAGACTCCTCCAAGTTGGTCATTACAGCTTTTTCAAATCGTAGATAACTCATAGTTCCTATTTTAAGGTTTTATATTTTTGTTTTAGGGTAATCGTAAAAACTCTTCAAAATTACACATTTTTCATGTTATGACAAAATAAAAAGAGGCTTTTTTGCAAAAAAGTCCCCTTTTTTCGTTTCTTTCACATTTTCTTCGCCTCTTCCATGTCTCTTCGCGACTTAGACTTGGTTACTAACCACACTCCGCTGAACACCAAGATGACGGCCAGGGCATGGGTGGGTTTCAGCACTCCGATACCCATCAGCAGCGATGCTCCCACCGACACGATGGGTTGAACATAATTGTAGACGCTGACCACCGTAGGCCGCAGGGTACGCTGACCTATCATTGTCAGGATGTAACCAAAAAATGTTCCTACGACTACGACGTATGCCACTTCCCACCACGTTTTAGTCGGAATGGGATTGGAGAGTACGCCCTGTACGTGAGAAAAAGTGAACGGCAGTAGCATCAGGGCACCCCACGAGAACATATACTTGTTGGTAGTAAACACATTATACCGGCGGATGAGTGGGTTGAACAGCGACAAGTAAAGTGCGAACGAGAACTGTGCAAACAGGCAGAGCAAGTCGCCGCGGATGTCGCCTACCCTACCGTCGGCATGGGCGGCAGAGGTCAATATAAGGATGAGTGCTCCCGAGCAGCCCATCAGCACGCCCAGAGCTTTCTTGCCCGTAATGGGTTCCTTCAGAATAAGTGCTGCCAGAATCATGGCAAAGATGGGCATCGAAGTGGTGACAATACTGGCATTGATGGGTGACGTGATGCTCAGTCCCATGGTGTAGCAACACTGGTTACAGAGCAGTCCGAAGAGTGCCGCCCCACAGAACATCAGTTTATCTTTCTTGGGAACGTTTTCCTTGGGGGCAAAGAGCGATGCCAGCCAGAACAACAAGCATGCCCCGACTACGCGGAACGTCACCAACGTGATGCCGTCGAAGCCGTGAGTCATGGCGTCCTTGCCTAGCGGTGCCATCAGGCCCCAGCCGGCACAGGCCCCAAACATACTCAGATGTGCTACCAGAGCCTTGTTGTCTTTCATTGCGTCTTCAATTGTTCGGAAAGAACTTCAATTTCTAAACTCTCCACTCCTTTAATATCAGTCTGGAATCAGGAAGTTAATTTCCTCTTGTTCGATGGTGATGCGGTAGGCTCCGACTGGTGTACCGAGTAGTCGGCCGTCGACACCCACCAAAGCATGTTTGGCCTCGTCGACCTCTACCAGTCTGGTGCGGTATGGATGCACGGCACGATGGTTCAGGAAGCGTCCCGTCAGCAACAGCCACAAGCCGGCAAAAATCTGCAGAATGCCTGTATGATAGATGAGCGACACGTCAAGCATACCGCTATAGGGTACGGCACTTGGCGTCTGTCCGTAACCAGGTCCGCTGCCTACACACATGGTCATGACTTTGCGGTCGACTTTATCATGGTTGATGCGAAGCTTCATCTTGTACTCCATGCGGTGAAAAATCATGAGAAAGATGCTGATGACGAACGACAGCGTCCTCGAGCCCAAGAGTGAATGGGTCTGTCGGCGCAGGTTCATCACGTCGGCAATCAGTCCGATATTGACACAGTTCAGAAAATATCGGTGACACTTCTCACCTTTCTTATTCTCATAGCGTATGCAGCCCAGATCGACCTTCCTGACACGGTGTTTCACGAGCCAGTCGACGGTCTGTTCCACGTTGCCCTCCTTGAAGTCCCAATAGCGTGCAAAATCGTTCACCACCCCGTTAGGGATTACGCCGAGGGCTATCTCGTCCCTCACTTGCTTTTCTTCCTTCATCAGGCAGTTCACGGCATCGTTCAGCGCCGAGTCGCCACCGACAACAATGATGGTCTTGTAGCCGTTGTGGATGAGCATGGTCATGAGACGCTCCACGCTGTCCAACGACTCGCTCTGCACGAAGTCGTACTCCACGCCACGCTCGTCCAAGATGCTCTGGAGCTTCTCGCGACGCTTGCCTTTCCTGGCCTTGGGACAATATAATACGCCCCACCTTGTTGTTTCTACTGCCATAACATGTTCTTACCTGATAAACAGCAATTCGCGGTATTTGGGGAGGGTCCATAAACCGTCCTCGACAATGAGTTCCAGCTTGTCTATCTCATAACGGATGGCCTCCATGTGGGGACATACGGTGTCGTGATACTGTATGGCACGCTGGTGAATGTCCTGGATGCGATTAGCCACGCGACGGGCCTCAGTCAGTTCCTCTGCCAGCTGTTCAATTTTCTCCGTACGCTCGGCAATCTCCTCGATGAGTTTCATGTTTCGCGAAGAGAGTCGGTCGGCACGGTCGGAGGCAAACACCTGCTTCATGCCTTGTACGTTCTTGATGAGCTGACTCTGGTAGTGGGTGGCTACAGGGATGATATGGTTCATGGCCAGGTCACCCAAGACACGGGCCTCTATCTGCACCGTCTTGACATACATCTCCCACTTCACCTCGTTGCGGGCCTCCAGTTCCTTGCGGTTCATAACCTTGGTAGACTCAAACATCTTAATGCTATTGTCATCCAGATAGTGTTCAAAGATGACGGGGCACGATTTTTCAGTATCCAATCCGCGATGTGCGGCCTCCTTGACCCACTCGTCGGAGTAGCCATTACCGTCGAAACGTACGGGTTTGCAGGTTTTGATGTCCTCACGCAGCACGTCGAGGATGGCGTGGAACTTGGCGGTATGACCAGACTCTTTGGTGAACTCCGGGCGTAGAGCATACTCCGCGATACGCTGGTCGACATGTTCTTTGAACGACGTGAGGGCTTCAGCCATAGCGGCATTAAGGGCTATCATGGCCGAGGCACAGTTGGCACTGGAGCCTGGTGCACGGAACTCAAAGCGGTTGCCGGTAAAGGCAAAGGGCGACGTACGATTGCGGTCGGTATTGTCGACGATAAGGTCTGGAATCTGCGGGATGTCTATCTCACGCTGGAGATTAGACGTTTGAGGCTTGAAGTTTGACGTCTGCTCAATGGTATCCAGTATTTCTGAGACATATTTTCCCAAGAACGAGCTGATGATGGCGGGTGGAGCCTCGTTGCCACCTAAGCGGTGGGCATTGGTGGCCGACATGATGCTGGCTTTCAGCAGTACGTTGTGTTTATACACAGCCATCAGGGTCTCGACGATAAAGGTTACAAATCTCAGGGCTTCATAAGCCGATGCTTCAAGATTGTCCGGATCAGCCTTTACCGGTGCATGCAATAATGTAGACTGTGTATTGCGTATGGCAGTCAGACTCCAGTTGCAATGTTTGCCAGAACCGTTGATACCGTCAAAGGGTTTTTCGTGCAACAGGACGCGGAAGCCGTGGTTGCGGGCCACACGCTTCATAAGCGACATCAATAGCATGTTATGGTCGACGGCCAGGTTACACTCCTCGAAGATGGGTGCCAACTCGAACTGGTTCGGTGCCACCTCGTTGTGGCGTGTCTTTACGGGGATGGCCAGTTCCAGGGCTTGTATCTCCAAGTCCTTCATAAAGGCCTGTACACGGTCAGGGATAGTACCGAAGTAGTGGTCGTCCATCTGCTGGTTCTTCGCACTCTCGTGTCCCATCAGCGTACGGCCTGTCATGAGCAGGTCTGGACGGGCAGAGTAAAGCCCTTCGTCGACGAGGAAGTACTCTTGTTCCCAGCCAAGATTCACCTGCACCTTCGTCACGTCGTCGTAGAAGTACTGGCAGACGTCGGTGGCAGCCTTGCTGACTGAGTGCAGGGCTCGCAACAGGGGAGCTTTGTAGTCTAAGGCCTCGCCTGTATAAGCAATAAATATGGTGGGGATACACAGTGTGTCATCGATGATGAAGACAGGGCTTGTAGGGTCCCAGGCCGAGTAGCCGCGGGCCTCGAAAGTATTGCGGATGCCGCCGTTGGGGAAACTGGAGGCGTCGGGTTCCTGCTGCACCAGCAGTTTGCCCGAGAACTTCTCTATCATGCCGCCCTTGCCGTCGTGCTCTACAAAGGCGTCATGCTTCTCGGCGGTGCCTTCAGTCAGGGGCTGAAACCAATGCGTATAGTGTGTACAACCCATGTCCTGCGCCCATTGCTTCATGCCTGCCGCTACGGCGTCGGCGATGCTGCGGTCCAGCCGCGCACCGTTGTCCATGACGTCGATCATCTTGTCGTAAACGTCCTTCGACAGGTACTTAAACATTTTCTGTTTGTTGAACACGTACTTGCCGAAATACTCCGACGGACGTTCCTTGGGCACTTTCACCTCAACAGGACGCTTCTTGAAAGCCTCTTCTACTACCTGGAATCTTAAATTATTTGACACCATTACAATTTTCTGTTTGACTATTTACTATTTACAATTTATATGTCATTTCGCCTATTTCACCTTTCATCGATGAAGCGGCAGGTCAGGTCACCATATTTATCTATTCTCCGATCACGAAGGAAAGGCCACCAGCGGCGCACCTGTTCCGAACGTTGCATGTCTACGTCGACAACGATTTCCACCTCTTGGTCTGTCGGAGCTTCGTAGAGCAGTTCCCCCTGCGGACCAACCACGAACGAGGTTCCCCAGAACGGTACGCCGTCTTCTTCTCCTACACGATTGACGGCAATGACTGGCAGTCCGTTGGCCACGGCATGTCCGCGCTGGACAGTCTGCCACGCCATACGCTGGCGCTGTTGTTCCTCAGGTGTGTCGTGGGGGTCGTAGCCGATGGCCGTAGGATAGATTAGCACTTCGGCTCCTGCCAGGGTCATCAGACGGGCTGCCTCGGGATACCATTGGTCCCAACACACCAGCACACCCAGTCGGCCTAAACTGGTCTGGATGGGCTGGAAGCCAAGGTCGCCTGGGGTGAAGTAGAACTTCTCATAGTAGCCCGGGTCGTCGGGAATGTGCATCTTACGATATTTTCCGGCTATGCTTCCGTCCTTCTCCAAGACCACGGCGGTGTTGTGGTAAAGTCCTGTGGCACGACGCTCAAAGAGTGACGTCACGATGACCACCTGCAGTTCCTTGGCCAACGCGCCATAGAACTCGGTGGACGGTCCGGGGATGGGTTCTGCCTGGTCGAAGAGGCCGACGTTCTCTTCCTGACAGAAGTAGAGTCCGTTGTGCAGCTCCTGCAGCACCACCAGTTCGGCACCCTCGGCGGCCACCTTTCTAATTTTCCCGGCCAGCCGCCTCATGTTGTCATCGCGGTCTGACGTGTTGTGTTGTTGAATCAGTCCTATCTTCATCTGTCTATTCTTTTTTCCTTTTTTATGTAGGGCGAAATTCGTTGCGAAGCCCGTTAATAGTATTGCATGGTGCAACAATGCAGCGAACCGTGCTGGCGGATAACTGCCTGACAGTCGATGCCGACGATTTCCCTGTCCGGATAGGCCTGCTGAACAATGCTCATGGCCTCCTCGTCAAGGTCGGGCTGGCCGTAGGTGGGCACCAGCACGGCACCGTTGATGACCAAGTAGTTGGCGTAGGTCGCAGGCAGGCGGTCTTCCCCATCATAAATCGGTCGCGGCAGGGGCAGCTTCAGGAGACGATAAGGTTTGCCGTCTATAGTCCGCAGCGCCAGCAGCTCTTGCTCCATTGCCACGAGGTCGGGATGGTCGGCGTCACTCCCTATATATAATAAGGTGTCGTCGGGACAGATGCGCACCAGGGTGTCGATGTGTCCGTCGGTATCGTCACCGATGAGTGAGCCGTGCTGCAACCAAACCACGCGCTCGGCACCTAACCACAGCTTCAGGCGCTCTTCTATCTCGCCCTGCGTCAGCGGCTGGTTGCGGTGGGGAGCCAGCAGGCAGCAGACCGTCGTAAAGATGGTGCCCTTGCCGTCGCTCTCTATCGAACCACCCTCCAACACAAAGTCTAAATGGTCTTCATACGTACCACGAACCATCCCTCGGTCATAGAGCTGACGGTTGATGGCGTTGTCCAGTTCAGCCTCGAACTTCTCGCCCCAGCCGTTGAACTTGAAGTCGAGGAGTACGATGTCTGAAGTCTGAGGTTTGAGGTCTGAGGTCTCTTCAACGGTGATAAAGCCGTGGTCGCGAGCCCAAGTGTCGTTGTGGGGAATGTCATCAACGACGAGCAACGCCTCGCGCTTACTGATTTCGCGGGCCATAACCTCATAGACTGCCGTAATCTCAGGCAGCATCGGAGCCCAGTCTGTCCCCTCGTGCGGCCAAGTCAGCTGCACCTGACTCTGAGGTTCCCATTCGGCGGGCATGCGTCGAGTTCTCATAACAATTCCTTCTTCTGTAATTTCCAGCAAAGCCACAATTCCTTTTTCGCTGCAAAAATAAGCTTTTTTACCCAAACCACCAAATTATACGCCCCAAATGTTTGTCCTTTCAGGAAAAATCCATAACTTTATAAGCACTAATCCTATAACACCCATATTTGTAATATATAATAAGAACCAGACAGTAACAATACATCCGGGAGCCTGATATGTATTGCCTTGACAAAAAAGCTGATTTTTCATTTTGCGTTCACTTTTAATATTAACACCTTGTGTACGAGATAGTTATGCGTAGTGAAGGCAAATGGTTTGCAGTCACTTGCAGTCACTCATACCAAAACAAGTTGTTTTGGTCAGGAAAGTGCCGTGATTTCCTATAGAAAGTGCCTGGCCGAGCAGACCAAAACAAGTTGTTTTGGTGTGAGCGTTAATACGTTTTCCATTCGGCAGGTGCAATCTTTCTTCAGTTTCTTCTTGGCGTAATCCGTTGAAGTAAGCCTTCTGCCGATTCGTATATCAGCATTTTTCGGAATTTCGATGGTCAGGAAGGCACAGTCCGTCTCTGCATAATGTAGTGTTAGTCCCGTCGGCACATTTGCAAGTCTCTTACAATTAAAATGTTTTAAAACACCCCAAAAAGGTGACTGCAAACGGGTTGCGTTCACTTTGCATTCACATTGTCTATATACCTGTAAACCAGCAAGTAACCTCAAAAAGTGAATGCAAATCCAAAAACAATCCATTTTAGTATAAGTGACTGTCCCTGTCACTCTATCGAGGAACGCGCAGAGGACCTGCTAAACAATTAAGAGGCTTCCGTCACCAATGCAGCAGCGGCTGAGATTGCGGTTCTGCAGTTGACTATCCACGGAAAAATCCGAGTCGAAAAAACATGTGCTTACCATGATTTTTCGATGAAAGACTTGCAAGTAATCTTAAAAAAGTGTATATTTGCAGCGATATTGCCGTAAAACAACAAAAAGCTATGTTGTTGGAACTGCATCAGGTAATGAACATGTTGTTGGAACTGTATCAGGTAATGAACAAAAAAAGAAAGCTATGTTGTTGGAACTGCATCAAGTAACAATAGGCGAGGCCGTGCGGAACGTGTCGTTGACGGTAAGTAGCGGCCAGATGCTGACGTTGGCAGGGCCTCAAGATACAGGGGCAGGGTCTCAAGATACGTTGGCGAGGCGTCAAGATACGGGGGCGGGGTCTCAGGAAACGGGAAGGACCACCCTGCTGCGGGCCGTTTTAGGGTTCATTCCCTTGGACGGCGGGCACATCAGCATCGACGGTGAACTGCTGACGCCGAAGTCTGCGCCGTGGTTCCGGAAGAAGACGGCCTACGTGCCGAAACAACTGTCGGTACCCGAGGGTTACAAGAAGGTTGGCGACGGGCGCTGGACGGAGATGACCGCCGGAGAGCGTTACTTGTGGCTTTTGCAGAAGGCCGTTCGCTCGGACAAGACGCTACTCATAGTCGACGAGCCGCCAACGGCCTTGTCTCCTGACGACCAACAACAGGCCAACGCCCTGCTGCAAGAAGCCACCGCCCGCGGTGCCACCGTTCTCGCCGCCATTTCCACCAACGGCAATATAAGTCTTACTCCCTAATTCTTAATTCAGAAACATGTCTGTTTTTCTCTCCATCATCATACTGGCCATAGTGGCGTGGAAAGGATATTACGCCTGGAAACGGGGTATTGCCACGTACCGCCGCGACTGCCGCGAACACGACTCGCTGCGGGAATACCTGTTAGGCAACGGCGCCTCACCGCGTCAGGCTCGCCAACCCTTCGTCGTGCATGCCTTGCAGAGGGCCTTCCGTCCGTTGCTGGCCCAGTGGCGGCTGTTGGTGGTGCTGGCCGTACTGATAGTCTTGTTGGTGATTAGCCTTAGTGTCGGCTGACTATGTTGACGGAGGACAAGCTGCTTGTTGACGGAGGACAAGCTGCTGAAAGCTGTCGGCGCACACGGGGAGCGGACTGTGCAAGTCTTGACCCGCGGCAAGAATTGAAAGGAGAACGAAAAAAAATCGGTATGCGCTGCGTGTGTTTTCCGATTTTTTTGTACCTTTGCGGCGAATTTCCAGAGGGTTTCCTCGGAGCCGGCTGGAATTCGACAGGTATTATATATAAATAGGTAAGGTTTTTATGGGTGGCTTTTTTGGCACAATATCCAAACGGGACTGCGTAAACGACTTGTTTTACGGGACCGACTACAACTCGCACTTAGGTACAAAACGCGCCGGTCTGGTGACCTTCGACAAAGAAAGCGGCTTCCACCGTAGCATCCACTCGCTGGAGCGACAGTATTTCCGCTCACGTTTCGAGGACGAGCTGGACCAGTTCAAAGGACATCAGGGCGTAGGCGTCATCAGCGATACAGACCCGCAGCCCATCATCGTCAACTCCCATTTGGGGCGCTATGCCGTGGTGACGGTAGCCAAGATCAACAACCTGCGGGAGATAGCCGACGAACTACTGTCCCACAGGATGCACCTCAGCGAGATGTCGGCCAACACCATTAACCAAACCGAGCTGGTAGCCTTGCTCATCAACATGGGCGACACCTTTGTGGAGGGCATCAACAAGGTTTACCAGAAGATAGAGGGGTCGTGCTCGATGCTTATCCTGACTGAGGACGGCATCATTGCTGCCCGCGACTTCCTTGGCCGCACACCCATCGTCATCGGCAAGAAGGAGATTCACCGCCTGTCACCCATCGGTACCGACGAGTTCATCCAGTCGTATGCTGTAACCAGCGAGACGACGAGTTTCCCCAACCTGGACTTCAAGGTAGTGCGCGACTTAGGCCCCGGCGAGATTGTCAAGCTGAAAGCCGACGGCATAGAAGTGCTGCAGAAACCATTCTCACGTTGTCAGATTTGCTCGTTCCTGTGGGTTTATTACGGTTTCCCCGCCAGCGACTATCAGGGCATCAATACAGAATATGTACGAGAGAAGAACGGTCGCATCCTTGGCGAAAAGGACGACGTGGACGCCGATATCGTATGCGGCATCCCCGACTCGGGCGTAGGCATGGCCTTAGGCTACTCGGAAGGTAAGAAGATTCCCTACAAGCGCGCCGTGGTGAAGTACACACCGACCTGGCCCCGTTCCTTTACCCCTGGCAACCAGAACCGCCGTGACCTTGTGGCCAAGATGAAGCTGATTCCCAATCCAGCCATTCTGAAGGACCAGCGCATCGTGTTCTGCGACGACTCCATCGTCCGCGGCACTCAGCTGCGGGACAACGTCCGCACCTTCTTCGACAATGGCGCCAAGGACGTACACGTCCGCATCTCCTGTCCCCCACTGGTCTATGGTTGTCCGTACATCGGCTTCACCACGTCGAAGAGTGACCTGGAGCTCATTACCCGCCGCATTATCCGCGACTTCGAGGGCGATGACAAGAAGAATCTGGCAGAGTATTCCAAGACCGGCACGCCACAATATGAGCGTATGGTGAAAGAGATAGCCCGCCGTCTTGGACTGACCAGTCTGAAGTTTGCCACCATCGAAGATCTCATCGCCTCCATCGGCCTGCCCAAAGACCAAGTCTGCACCCATTGCTTCGACGGTTCCAGCTACTGCCACGAGAAGGACAACGAGAAGTGGTTTACATAATAAAATAGGTCAACCTGCACCAGCAGTTGACCTAAACTCAATATATAAAACCTGTAGGCCGTCAATGGTCTACAGGCTTTTTGTTTAGCTTTCGCGCTCTATCCAGCCGAGGTTGTCGCCGCGGCGAACCTTGGCGCCCTGCTTGGCAGCGACCTCTACGAGCTTACCACCAAGACAGGCAGGAATGGGAACAATCTCGCCCCACGGAGCCTGAATGTAGCAATAGGTGTCGCCTTCCTTGTACTTCTGGCCGATGAACGGTTCGAGGCACGGTTCGCAGGCGCCCTCACCAGAGAACTCGTAGTACACCTGTCCGGCAACGGGAGCCGTCAGCGGGTCGGCCTTGGCATGCTTGAAGGCTGCCAGTTCCTCGGGTTTCATCTTCGAGCCACCCAACTTGGCGTCTTTCGCCTTCTGGATGTCTGCCAAGAGCTGCTTTTTGGCCTGACCACTCTTGAACGGACGGTACTGCTCGGGGTGCATGGCCAACTCAAACAGTTCTTCGTTGTCCTGACCGTAGTCCCAGCCGTTCTCGTCCATCTCTTTCTTAAAGCCGTCGAGGGCGTTGGGAATGAGGGTGTGCGGGTCGGCATCGGTAAACTCGCGGTTCTGCTTCTTGGCCAGTTCTACAAACTCTGGGTCGATGGTGCCGGGCACCTTGCCACTCTTGCCGAGGATCATACCCCAGATAGCGTCGTCCATCATGACGTAGCGGCCCTTGCCCTGTTCAATGGTCAGCAGGTTCATGAGCGCTATGTTCTTGGTGTACTGCGAGAACGGGGTGACCAGTGGGGGATAGCCCACCTTGGGCCAGACATACTCTACCTCGTTGAACAGCTTGACCAGCATATCGTCCATCGACAGTGTCGGCTCGCCCTTCTTCTCACGAAGTTTGTTGATCATGCTCTGGATAGGACCGAGGTCGGCCATCATCGAACCCATCATACCGCCTGGCAGACCGCTGCCTAACAGCAACGAAGACATGTGCTTGTTGGCAGGATTGATGAAGCAGCCCAGCCAGTCGTCGATAAACTCCTGAGTCAAGGTACGAGCCTGCATGTAGGCGTTCATGTTGAGGTCGGCCACCTCGAAACCTTCGTTCTTCAGCATCGACTGTACGGAGATGATGTCTGGATGAACCTTACCCCAGCTCAGCGGCTCGATGGCGGTGTCGATGATGTCGGCGCCGTTGTTACAAACCTCTAGGATAGAGGCCATTGAGAGGCCAGGACCAGAGTGACCGTGGTACTGGATGATGATATCAGGGTGCTTCGTCTTGATGCTCTTCGTCAAGGCTCCCAACAGGGCGGGCTGACCAATGCCAGCCATATCCTTCAGACAGATTTCCTCGGCACCGGCAGCAATCACCTCATCGGCAATGGCGCTGTAGTAATCTACAGTATGTACAGGGCTGGTTGTGATGCAGAGCGTAGCCTGCGGAATCATGCCAGCCTCCTTGGCCCACTTGATAGAAGGAATGATATTACGTGTATCGTTCAGGCCACAGAAGATGCGGGGGATGTCCACACCCTGGGCTTTCTTCACTTTATACATCAGCTGACGAACGTCGTCAGGTACGGGATACATACGGAGGGCATTCAAGCCACGGTCCAGCATGTGGGTCTGGATGCCAACCTCGTTGAACGGTTTACAGAAGGCACGCACGGCCAGATTAGGGTTCTCGCCAGCCATGAGGTTCACCTGTTCGAAGGCACCACCGTTGGTTTCCACACGGCTGAAGCATCCCATGTCGATGATAACGGGAGCTATGCGCTCTAACTGGTCCTTACGGGGCTGGAACTTTCCTGACGACTGCCACATGTCGCGGTAGACGAGACTGAACTTGATTTTCTTTTTCATAACTTCGGAAATAAGGTATTATTGAATTGTTTATGGTCGCAAAGGTACAAAAAAAAGTGAAAAGTGAAGAGTGAAAAGTGAAAAATTTGCTACCGCATGGTTATTTTTCGCTTATTATTCGTATTTTTGCATCAAAAACCAAGAGACAATATGATAAAGATCACCATGCGAAAGGAAATTATCCGCTTATCACTCCTCACATCTCTTACCCTTATACTGGCTGCATGTGGCCAAAGACAATCACAGCCCGTCGGCCATGCCATCAAGGCACCACAGAACATTGGCGGCGCCAATACCTGCTACGGACTGGCCTGCGACGGCAGTACAGACTCCATACTCATCATCCTGCCGACAGAGGGTGACCGACTGGACACCTTCGACATTGTCATGGCTTTCGAGCAGCGCCGCATCTTCGGACGGCCAAACATCGGCGACGAGTTGGCCGTCGTCCTGACCAGCGACAGCACGCAGGAGGCAAGCATGGTGGTCAACCTCAGTTCATTGCAAGACACATGGTGCTACATGGTAGCCCCAACGCTGAGCCGCCAGTTGCCACCTTCGTTGCCCGACAGCATCCGTGAACGCATTATGGCACCACGGGAGTATAGTCTGCGACTGAAACGGGATGGGACGGTACGTGCCATGGGTGGCATCCGCCTGCGAAACTCATCGTCGGCTACCATGAGTCCTGTCGTCTACCCACGGCCCAAACGCTACCTGTCGTGGTACTTGACCGACGGCCGACTCATCCTCTCTACCGACAGCACCAGTCTGGTCGACGCAGACACCGTTGACATCCTCCGCCTGCGACGCGACTCCCTCGTGCTCCGATTCTCCGACCACGAACAGCAGTACTATCGCAAGAAAGAAATTCCGACTGCAAACAACAGTCCTGCAGCTAATCCGACTGTAAACAACAGTCCTGCCGCAAAATGAAACAAATGATTACCATACTCGGTCCGACGGCCAGTGGCAAGACACCCTTGGCGGCAGCATTAGCGGCGGCATTGCCTCAGGTCAATGGTACTTGTGGCGGCGAAATCATCTCCGCTGACTCCCGCCAGGTGTACCGTCGTATGGATATCGGCACAGGTAAAGACCTGAAGGACTACCACCTTACAATCGACAATTCCCCTACCATCAGCCAGTCCGCGGTCGGCGGTTTTCCCGCCGACATCTCCGTCCCCTACCACCTGATAGACATCGCCGAGCCTGGCACCAAGTACAACCTATTCCAATATCAGCAGGATTTCTATGACGCCTATCAAGACATTGTCTCCCGTGGCAAGACACCCATTCTCTGTGGCGGCACTGGCCTGTATATCGAAGCCGTGCTGAAAGGCTACCAACTATCGCCCGTTCCACAGAACCCTGAGCTGCGCCAGCAGTTAGAAGGCAAATCGTTAGAGGAGCTGACCCAGATGCTGTGTAATTTGAAGCAGCAGAACGGCAGCCACATGCACAACAAGACCGATGTGGACACCTGCCAACGAGCCATCAGAGCCATCGAGATTGAGGAATACAACCTGCACACCCCCACCCCAAAGCGTGAACTGCCACCCATCGACTCGCTGATTATTGGCGTCAACATCGACCGTGAGGAGCGGCGCCGCAAGATTACCCGTCGACTGAAGGCCCGTTTAGAAGAAGGGATGATAGAAGAAGTGCAAAATCTGCTTGCCGAGGGCATTCCTGCCGACGACCTGATCTATTACGGTCTGGAATATAAATATGTAACGGAATACGTGACAGGCCAGACCACCTACGACGAGATGTTCAGCCGTCTTGAGATTGCCATCCACCAGTTTGCCAAGCGACAAATGACGTGGTTCCGAGGCATGGAGCGCCGCGGCTTCACCATCCACTGGATAGATGCCAGTCTGCCTATGGAAGAAAAAGTCAGACTGATTCTGGACGCAACACATATTTAACGCCCAATCCATTTAGGACTGGGCGTTTTTCAAAGGTTTCGTCTTATTTTATGCCCCGCTCGTTAAGGGCCTTGCTATAACGGGCGGCGTTCTGCAAGTGTTCTTGATAGGTGACGGCAAAGTTATGCGTACCAGAAAAATCCTCTTTGGCACACATATAGAGGTAGTCGTGCTCGGCGTGGTTCAGAACGGCGTCAATACCCTTGATGCTGGCAATCTTGATAGGACCAGGGGGCAGACCTTCGTTCTTATAGGTGTTGTAGGGTGAGTCAGTTTGCAAGAGTTTCTGCCAAATGCGTTTCAGTTCAAACTGTTTCAAGGCAAACTTAATGGTTGGGTCGGCCTGTAGGGGCATCTGCTGGTGCAGACGGTTCAGGTACATACCGGCTATCATGGGTTTTTCGGCGTTATTCGACGTCTCTTCATCGATAATGCTGGCCAGCGTACATATCTCAGCAGGCGTCAACTGCATCTGGGCGGCCTTAGCCTCACGCTCACCCTGCCAGAAGCGGTCGTGTTCCTTCTGCATACGTTCCAAAAGGTTTTCCAGACTCGTATTCCAATAGACGTCGTAGGTATTAGGTACAAACATGGCGCTGATGGTGCATGTGTCGTAGCCATAACGCTGGCAGGTTTCCTGACTGGTCAGAGCCTCAGCAATGGTTGCTGAGTCTATCATCAGTTTCTTTCCTAAAAAAGCCGCTAAGCGATCCATGGTGCGCACCTCCGGAATAGTGAGGTGCATACTGGTCTGCTGACCGTTCTTCAAACGACGGAACACGGTGATGGCACCGTCGCCAGTCTCTATGGCATAGCGGCCCGTGCGTATATTGTCGCCATAACTGCTATGACGCATCATGGTGGTGAGTCCCATCATACCGGCTGAACTACCCATCGGGCGAAGTTTCAGGAGCACAGAGTCCTGGGTATCGTCCTCGTCTATATATATATAATAGGTGTCGGCGGCCTTCGAAACGGGTATCAGCATACATGAACCTATCAGGGCCAGTATCAGCACCAAGCCTACGGCGGCAACATACAGATAGATGCGAGAATTAAGCTTTTTCATCTCTTCGAATCTTCATAGTTTGGTGCAAAGGTACAATAAACTTTGAACTTTGAACTTTGAACTTTGAGCTTTATGACTACTTGTTAGAGTTATTTAACGCTTCAACAAATCATAAAGTTCAAAGTTCAAAGATTAAAGTTCAAAGAAAAGTCGTATCTTTGCACAAAAGTTACTGAATTATGAAACTGAAGTTTACCATCAAATACAATACGGCGTGGGGTGAGAGCCTGCATATCAACATTGCATACCACAGTCTGGACGGTACCGTACGTCGGCAGGACGTCACTATGCAGACCGACGACGGCGAGCTCTGGACTCTGGAAACGGCAGCACTGATGAGCCGCCACCATCCGCTATCGCACATCGTCTATGCTTATCAGGTGGAAGATGCCGACGGCCGTTTGCTGCGCCGTGAGTGGGACGACGTGCCACGCTGCTATAGCTTTGACGCTACCAAAGACTATGTCTTTCCCGACCAGTGGCGCGACCGCCCGCTACCCATGCATCTCTACTCCTTAGCCTACCTCACCACCACCCAACATTGTAACGCCACACCCTCAGAGAAAGAGAGCTGCGCTCCCAACTCTTCATTATTCACTTTTAACACTTCCCCCCTTCCACTCTTCCGCCGCACCATCATATTCCGTGTGTCAGCACCCCAGTTGAAACCGGGTCAGGCCGTTGCCGTCTGCGGCAGCCATCCCGCCATCGGTTCATGGAACCCTACTCGCTATCTACGCATGGAACCAGCAGGTCAGGGCGAGTGGCAGTTGTCAGTGAATGCTCAAGGCTGGTTGTTGCCAGTGGAATATAAATATGTGGTAGTCGATGACAAGTCACACGAGTTGGTCTCATGGGAAGAGGGCGACAACCGTACCGTCTGTGCCCCTGCCATCAGGGTTCCCGTCGGTTCCCCCGACGCGACATCTCAGGAAATCCCAGACGGCCAGGTGCTCGTGCTTTACGGCGGTCATCTGCGTATTGCCGAGACTCCCTGGCGTGCAGCAGGCGTCGCTATCCCCGTCTTCTCGCTGCGCTCTGAGCACAGTTTCGGCGTGGGCGACTTCGGCGACTTAAAGCGCTTCGTCGACTGGACTGTGGCGACGGGCATGAAGATTATCCAACTGTTGCCTGTCAACGACACCACCACCGATGGTCACTGGAACGACTCCTATCCTTATAACATCGTCAGTGCCTTTGCCCTGCATCCACATTATATCGACTTGGAAGCTGCCGGCACGCTACGCAACAAGGAACAGATGACGCAGTTCCTGCGCCGTCGTCAGGAGCTGAACGCCCTACCCTACAGCGACTACGAGGCCGTCGACCGTGTGAAGAACGAGTATCTGCACCAGCTCTTCGAGGAGCAGGGAGACGCCGTAATGGCTTCGCAAGACTTCAAGGACTTCGTCGCCGCTAACGAATACTGGCTCAAGCCATACGCTCATTTCAAAATGAGAAATGAGGACTTTCTCATTTCTAATTATTCATTTATATACTTCCTTCAGTATCTCCTCCACACCCAGCTAAAGGCTGCTGCCGACTATGCCCGCTCGAAAGGTGTAGCACTAAAGGGCGACCTACCCATTGGCGTCAGTCGTGAGAGCGCGGAAACGCATGAGCACCCTGAACTTTTCCATCTCGACGAACAGACTGGCACACCACCAGACATCCACATGAAGAAAGGCCAGAACTGGGGCTTCCCCACCTACAACTGGTCCCAATCAGCCCCATCCTCGGTCGGCGGCTTTCCCGCAGACACCATCCTCCATAGAAGCGAGGGGGTGGTACTCTGGTTCCGCCAGCGCCTGAAGCACATGGAGCAATACTTCGACGCCCTGCGCATCGACCACGTGCTCGGATTCTTCCGCATCTGGGAGATTCCTGCCGATGCCATAGACGGTGTATTAGGCCACTTTTCCCCCGCCCTACCCCTGACCGTCGAGGAAATAGAATACTTCGGCTTGCCTTTCCGCAAGGAACTCTTTACACGGCCCTTCATCAACGACCGACTGGTGGAGCGTATCTTCGGCATGCATGCCCAGTATGTTCGTGAGAATTTCCTTGTTCGTAAGGCCTATGGGCTCTACGGTCTGAATGCCAATTGCGAGACACAGCGTAAGATTGCCGAGACCTTTGCCGACCGACACGACGAGAACAGCCTTTGGATTCGCGATGGTCTGATGCAGTTGGTCAGCAATGTGCTCTTCGTCAAAGACCCCCGGGAACAAGACATGTACCATCCCCGCATCGGCGCCATCAACGAGCCAGTATTCGAGGCTCTGTCGGCAGAAGATAAGGATGCTTTTATGCGGCTCTACAACAACTTCTTCTTCCAGCGGCACTCTTTTTTCTGGGGACAGCAAGCCCTGAAACGGTTACCTGCCATCATGAAGGGGTGCCATCTACTGTTCTGTGCCGAAGACTTGGGCATGCTGCCCGACTGTGTGGAACCCGTACTCGACCAACTGCGCATTCTGTCCCTCGAAATCCAGCAGTTGCCCAAGCGCCAGGGGTTTGAGTTTGCTCACCTCGATGCCAACCCCATCCGCTCCGTATGTACCATCTCGACCCACGACATGGCACCGTTGCGACTCTGGTGGCAAGAACAGCCCGAGCGACGCCAGCGTTTCTACATCACCATGTTGCAGAAGGAAGGCCGCGCCCCAGAACAACTGCCTGCCCATCTGGCCGAAGAAATTATAGCCCGCCACCTCTATTGTCCCTCCATGCTCTGCATCCTACAGCTGCAGGATTGGTTAGCAATGGACAATTTGCTGCGCCGCAAGAACCCGCAGGAGGAGCGCATCAATACGCCCAGCGATTACTTTAACCGCTGGCAGTACCGCATGCATCTCACCATCGAAGAACTCCTTCAGGCCACTAAATATAATAATAAGGTACGCACGATGATTCAACGCAGCAGACGCTGAGGACTATCGTTATCCCGACATTCCGTTATTACGATGTACAAAACCTTCATCTTCGACCTTGACGGTACGCTGCTCGACACGCTACAGGACCTAGCAACCAGTGTTAACTATGCGCTGGAGTATCACGGCATGCCGACACACCCAATAGACGACATACGCCGCTTCGTGGGCAACGGCGTAAGAAAGCTCATGGAACGTGCCGTACCTGACGGAGACAAGAACCTGCTGTTCGATGCGGCCTTTGAAACCTTCCGACAGCACTACATGCAACACTCTTTAGACACGACCCGCCCCTACGACGGCATCCCTGAACTCATCCGTGAACTAAAGTCCCGCGGATGCCAAATGGCGGTGGTCAGCAACAAGATGATGGCTGCCACGCAAGAACTCGTTCACCATTTCTTCCCTGAAATACCCGTTGCTATCGGCGAGAACGAAGCCGCCGGCATCCATAAGAAACCCGCCCCAGACACCGTCTTCGAAGCCCTGCACCAGCTCGCCCCCATTCCCGAGTCATCCGCGATCGGTAATTTTCCTTCCGACACCCCCTCTGCAGTCTATGTCGGCGACAGCGACGTGGACTTAGAGACCGCCCGCAATGCCGGCCTGCCCTGCATCAGCGTCCTCTGGGGCTTCCGCGACCGCGACTTCCTCATCCGCCACGGCGCCACCACCTTTGCCGAAAGGCCTTCCGACATCCTTATGCTATAACCCCCATCAATATAATCTTTAATATATAATCTCTAATCTTAAATATAACAACTATCCCTTTAACAACAACTTATTATGAAAAAACTGTTTTTGCCTCTTCTGCTTTTTGTAGCAGTGTCTGCCCAAGCAGCAGAAAACCCCGTATTAACCATTGAAGGAGGTCAGGTACAGGGCGTCGTAGCCGACGACCATCCTGAGGTGTTTGTTTATCGCGGCATTCCCTATGCTGCACCGCCCATCCGCGAAAACCGTTGGAAGGAGCCACAGCCAGTCATTCCCTGGAAGGGTGTGAAGATCTGCGATACCTTCGGGCGTCCCAGTTTCCAGGCCATCCAGTACACGGGCGGCTACTACACGGAGTGGGGTTATGGCAAGGAAGCGGCTTTCAGTGAGGACTGCCTCTATCTGAACGTTTGGACGAAAGCCCCTGGACAGGCGGGTAAGAAACTACCCGTTGCCCTGTGGATTCACGGTGGTGGCTATCGCGAGGGGTTCGGCTCTGAACCTGAGTTCGACGGACAGGAGTGGGGTGCCAAGGACGTGGTGCTCGTCAGCATCAACTACCGTCTCGGTGTCTTTGGATTTCTTGTCCACCCAGCCTTGACAGCGGAGAGTCCGCACCACGTTTCAGGCAACTACGGCATTCTCGACCAGATTGAGGCGCTGAAGTGGATTAAGAAGAATATCGCCCAGTTTGGTGGTGACCCCGACAACGTGACCATCTTCGGACAGAGTGCCGGTGGCGGCAGCGTGCGTACTCTTTGTGAGTCGCCTTTAGCCCGCGGTCTGTTCCACAAGGCTGTCATCATGAGTGCCCAGGGTCTCAGCATCCCTGATGCTAACGGCAATCCGATGGGCGCCCGCTATAGTGGTGGTTCGTTTGCCGATGCCGAAGCCAATGCCAAGAAGGTGTTCGACTGGGCTGGTCTCACCGACCTTCAGAAGATGCGCCAGGCCTCAACAGAGACCATATTCGCCCTGCCCACCCTCTATTACCAAATAAACAGCGACGGCCAACAGCCTACCGGTCCGATGGCCTTTATGCGCAGGGGACTTCCCTTCATGCCGATGATTGACGGCTATGTCAGCGTCAAGAGTTTCGACGATGCCACCCGTGAGGGTACTCTGGCCGACGTACCTTATATGATAGGTTTCACGCTGAACGACATGGGCAACATGGCTCCTAACATCGCCGAGTTCTGCAAGGTGCGTCAGCAGAAGGGCGGCAAGGCCTGGGCTTACCAGTTTGCCCGTCCGCTGCCTGATGACGGTTCTCATCCTGAGGTCACCCAGCGTCTGAAGGGTGCTTTCCACTCCTCAGACCTCTGGTTTGTCTTCAAGAGTCTGAAGCACTGCTGGCGTCCCTGGACCAAGGGCGACTGGGCGCTCTCTGAGAAGATGCTCACCGCATGGACCAACTTTGCCAAATATAGTGACCCCAACGGTCCTCAGGGTGGCACATGGGCTCCCTGCACCGAGAAGGCACCTAAATTCATGGTCTTCAAACTCGACGAAAAAGATGCTGAGGCGTCTTTCCTCGGTGAACCGGAGAAAGCGCCTCAGCCACAGGGATTCCCCTTCGGAGGTCCTACTCGAAGATAAAATCCTCAAGCTTACACAGCGACTGCTCTTTGGTGGCTGATGCAAACTTGAAGAAGATTGCGTGCTTACCTGAGAGTTCTGCGAGGGCTGGCAGCTCAACGTCTAATTCTGTAGACTGTTGCGGCATGTCAGCCTTCAGCTGTATAGTACCCAGCACCTTTCCGCCCTGCGACTCCCAGGGTCTGTCAGCCATGACGGTGATGGTGCCGTCGATGCCTTCAGGTATCAGGCGCAACGCCAGCTTGAGGTTCTCCTTACCCTTGGTCTCATCGAAGTTGAAGTATTTATAGCCTACGATGGAGCCATCGGTGTTGTTGACCACGCGGTTGGTATTGTTCTTCAGGGCGTAAGGCTCGTCGAAATTGCTCTCCGTGCCATACGATGCTTCGACATAGGATCCAGAGAAGATATTGTTGGGCCACTCGTGGACGGCCACCTTCGGACCAGTGAGCCAGCAAGCAATACCAGCCGAATGGTGCTCCAACGGATTCAGACCGTTCAGCGAGAAACCTTCGGAGTTGTATTCTCCCTCGCTAATCTCTACCTTGCCACCAGGCCCTTCCTGCACCTTCACCTCGATGGGAGCCACCATAGCCTGGCGGGCATACTCGTCGGTACCCGTCTGACGGTGGTAGAACACGTACCACTGGCCGTTCACCTCGCAGATGCTGCCGTGGGTGTTACCATCGACCACCGCCGAGGCAATGGTGTCGCCCTGCTCGTTCAGCTCTCGGCCACGGGCATCAATAATGGTGCCGCCGTAGGTCCAAGGGCCAAGGGGCTTGTCGCTATAGGCATAGGCCAAGGTATAGTTGCTGACGGGCAGTCCAAACTCGCCGTCCTTAGTGAAACGGCTATAGATAAAGACGTACTTATCTTTGATCTTACGAATGGAAGAAGCCTCGAAGAAGCTGAAGATGCCCGGTTCGTTGCGACCGGATATCATGCCGTCGACAACCTGTGTACCAGGTTTGACGGTACACATCGTGGTGGGGTCTATCTCAGCAGCCATCGAGTGTTCGAAGCCCCAGTAGCCATAGACACGGCCGTCGTCGTCGACAAACACAGCAGGGTCAAAGCCATAGACGCCTTCCACCTGATTGGGATTCTCCGCGTTCCAGTTGCAGACTTCAAACGGTCCGTTGGGGCGGTCGCTCTTAGCTATCAGTCCGTTGCGATAGCCCGTCTGGTCGTTGGGGAAGAGATAATAGGTTTTCTTGCCCGTGCTGTCCGTCATCAGGGCGACATCGGGAGCAAAGAGCACATCGGCCGTCCCTGCCGAGTCGAAGGGTTCGCCCTTGGCGTTCTTGTCGACGACGAGGATCACGCCGTCATAGCGCCAGTTGTTCAAGTCGTCGACAGGGGCCGACCACACCACCTGGTCACGGCCGCAATAGGCAGTCTTCAGGTTGTCGTGCGAACCATAGATATAGACGCGCTGCTTGCCGGGGTTGTCCGGATCCTCAAACACATACGGCTCGCCGTCGGGAATGTGTTCCCACAAAGGAAGGTAGGGGTTGCCTACGGTGGTAAGTTTTGTCATAGCGGTTGGGGGTTGCTGGGTGCAGGATGTGGTCATCATGGCGCAACAGACCGTTGCACCTGCGAGACAAACAAAGATGTTATGCCAGTTGTCGACGATTGTTTTCATTCTAAGAATAAAAAAATAAAAGAATAAAAGAATAAGGGTTCAAGGGTTCAAGATAAAAGCCTACCCTTGCCGTTTGGCGAGGGTAGGCAAATGAGTTTACTCGTAGTATTCAATCTTGCGGGTCTGTTCCATATCGCGACCCATCATCGAAGACTTGCGGCTAATCCAGTTGCCACGGTCGTCATACTTGTAGTCGGTGAAGGGGATGCTCATCTCCTGGCCACCCATGTTCATGGTTTGTGCGTCAATGGCGCCCTTGTCGTTGTAGGTGAGCTTCATCTCAACGTCGTTGCCCATCATGTTCATCGACTGGCTGACAATGCGACCGTTCTCCCACTTATACTTCATCTCGACGGACTGGCCCTGCATCATCTCGCGCTTGGCGGACAGCAAATAGCCGTCTGCATCGTACTTGGCGTCGGTGATGCTCTCAGACTGCATCTTGCCTTCCTTCGTAAAGTTGACGGTAACGTCGCGGCCCATCATGTTGGTGGTGATCGACTTCACGGGACCTGTTGCCTCGTTAGCTTCTACGTCGTGGAACTTACTCTGTGCCTGCATGGCAAACGATACGGCCAACATGGCCATCATCATCATTACTTTTTTCATTGTGAATAAAGATTTTAAACGTTAATAAAGTTGATAATAAATATGTTTCTTATTTTTTCTTTTTAAAATTATTACATTTTTCATTTTCAAATGCTGTCTCTTTGACGCATGAATTTGAAAAAGGTTTAATACTACACCTATTTTATTATTAGCGGCCGATGCGGGTCCTTGAGGCGAAACCTCCACGGAGGTCGCTGACGGTCAACTCAGTCAGTTCGCGGTCGGTCAGACGGTTGCGGCCTTCCAGTCGGTTAGCCTGTTCCTGGATGCTCTTCTCGAACACGTTACGAGCAAAGCGGGCATTGCCGAAGTTGCGGTCCTTATGGGCAACGGCCTCGTTGAACTGCCGGCGCAGATACTCCTCAGCGCCAGGAGCCAGCGTGTACTGGTTCTTCTTCATGTACATCTTAAAGATATCGGCCAGCTCAGCACCAGAATAGTCGGGGAAGTCGATGTAGCGGTTGAAACGCGACTGTAGGCCTGGGTTAGAGTCGATGAAGCGCTGCATCTCGTCCTTATAGCCGGCGATGATGACCACCAGTCGGTCGCGGTAATCCTCCATACGCTTCAACAGCGTCGAAATGGCTTCCTGTCCGTAGTCGCCGCCACTCGGACCTTCGGGCACCAAGGAGTAAGCCTCGTCGATGAAGAGCACGCCGTCGAGCGCCTTTTGTACGATGGTGTCAGTCTTCAGCGCCGTCTGTCCCATATACTTCGCCACCAGTCCGCCGCGGTCAGTCTCTACGGTATGGCCTTTCTTCAGCACGCCCAAGTCCTTATAGATACGACCCACGATGCGGGCCACGGTAGTTTTACCAGTACCTGGCGAACCGTAGAACACCAAGTGATACGACACCTTGGCAGTCTTCATGCCCTTGGCCTCGCGCTGTTTCTGCAACCTCACGAAGTTGGCTAACGAGCGTACTTCTTCCTTCACTGACGACAGGCCAATAAGGTCGTCCAGCTCCTTGTAAGGATCACCCTCCAACGGTTCGTTGACAACGACGGAGTCCTTCTGCTCACCAGTCTGTTCAGTCTTCTGCCCAGACTTCTCGTCACCATCGTCCTTTTCATCGTCGTCGACACACATTCCCACACCTGCCAACAGCAAGAAAAAGCCGATGCTCAGGCATCCGCAGCCCTTCAGCACCTTATTCACCAGTCCCTTAAAGTCGTCCTTATCCATCATGTTTAAGATTAGTAGTTTGACACAGAGGGGCGCCCCTCTGTGTCATTACCTATGGTTTTATTAGAATTTTGCCCTGAGACCGATGAGGCCGATGACGCCTTGTTCACCCCAGCCGAGCTCAAGGAGAGCACGGAGATTCTTGATACCTGCCTCAAGACCTATTGGAGAGACCTGCGCCGCAAAATAGGCTTTGCTCTTATCGTAATTATCGCTCTCCCATTGGCTTGAATTGCTTTTCTCGTTATGGAAAGTTACACCAGCTGCTATCTTTGAATAAAATCCAAAAGCCTCCTTGTTGCTCCAGTAGTACTTGGCAGAGGGCATAATGGTGAAGTTGGTCTTCTTAGCGTCACCAACCTTTATGCCACCTTTCGTAAAATCTCTGCTTTCCTCTGCGTAACCTCCTATCAGACCTATCGCAGCCTTAGGGTCGTTCAGATGATAGAAGTACTCTACTGAAAGTGTACCAAATTGCTTTTCGTTAGTTGCCGAGACACCAGAAAGACTGTTGCCTATAGCTTCGAAAAGATGTCCGATACCATCACCGAAAATAGAACTACCTGTTCCGTAAGTGACGCTGATTTCATGACGGAGATCCTCAACCTGAGCACTTACATTCATTGTAGCCGAGATGGCGACTACGACCATTACTAAAAACTTTTTCATATTTCTAAATGTTATTATGAATGAGTCATCTTCTGAGTACTCATAAGTGTATTGCTTTGTCGTGACTCACTTATGCTCGGCAAAGGTACGAAATATTTCATTACCAAGCAAAGAAACGACAAAAAAAGTGCACAGCAGGGTCGGTTCCGCTGTGCACTCGACATCTGCAAACCGCAAACGTCGAAAGACGTGGGGGCAAACGTCGAAGGTGATTTGGTAGCAGGAGATATACTTCATACCTTTGCCGATGAAATCAGCGAGAACTGGCTGCACCTCAGCAATTCGAGCGAGCTCGATTGCATTCGATTTGCACAGTCCTTGCAACGTCAAAAGACAGAAACATAGTATTAACAATTAAAATAGTAAAAGGTATGAAAAAGATGATTTTCGCCCTCGTGGCAATGGTGATGATGACAATGAGTGCTAACGCTCAGAGTGACAACAAAAGTGCACAGACCTTCAACCGTGTGGCCAGTTATCTGGAACTGAGAGTAAACCAGATTGAGCCAGCAAAGACAGCTATGGCACAGTTCGAACGTTCGATGGAGGCTTATTATCAGCTACAGGATGTATCGAAAGGTGGAGAGGCTTGGCAGAAGATTCTGGCCCGTCATAAGGCTACGATGAAGAAGGTACTCGACAAGAAGCAGTATGATAAGTACATGGCAACGCTTGACCTGACAATCAAGAACACTGCAGACCGCATGATGGATCAGCAGCAGTTGGCTCGCAAATAAGGACAAGATTCGAGACATGCTTAAGTATTCTATCTCTTCCGCATAGAGATTATGCGGGAGAGATTTTGTTATTTCAGGAATAATTCGTACTTTTGCCGACGATGAAGAAGATACATATAAAAGATGTGTGGCTGTTCATAGCGCAGGTGCTGTTGTTGTCGCTGACCCTACTATCTCCAGGACTTATCAGCTATGTCACAAGTCACAACCCGCAATTGGCATGGGAGTCGTTAATGGTATCAGCTTATTGGCTGGCACCAGCCGTAGCGGTATATCTCCTGAATTTCTACCTGTGCGTTCCCTTACTATGGTTCCGTCATCGACATTGGCAGTTCGTTGTGGCTAACGTGGTTCTTATTTTGACCTCCAACGCCCATGTGATTTTTAAAGATTTCAAATCGTTGCCAGAGAATTTGTTGGCAGGCTATTCTTCGTTTCTGATTTTTGCCCTGCTTGTCAATTTGATGGCCATCGGCATCGCCCTAAGTATCCGTTACGTGATGCGACAGAGCGAGAAGAAGCAGAAGGAAGTGGAGGCAGAACTGGCCTGGCTGAAGAATCAGATTAATCCACATTTCCTATTTAATACCCTCAATAACATCTCCAGCCTGACGCAGATAGATGCGGACAAAGCCCAAGACACAATCATGCAGCTGAGCGACCTGCTACGCTATGCCATGTATGAAACCAACAAGCCGAAAGTGCCGTTGGAGGGCGAAGTAGAGTTTATGCGCAACTACATCGAGCTGATGAAACTCCGCTGCAATGAAATGACCAGAGTCAATGCACAATTCACAATTCATAATTCACAATTGGAGGTGGCCCCCTTGCTTTTTATATCTCTCATCGAGAACGCCTTCAAGCACGGCATGAACAGCAATGCCCCAGCCACCATCGACATCAGTCTGACACAGCAAGACGGTACGCTCGTCTTCACTTCCGATAATACCAACAATCCCAAGCCCACCAAGGATCGCAGTGGTTCTGGCATCGGACTGGAGAACACCCGTCGTCGTCTCGACCTTCTCTATTCAGGTCGCTATCAATGGGAACAGACCCTCGAAAATGACATCTATCACGTCCGCATCACTATAAAAATGTGAAGCAGTAATCATAAAGTTTAAAGTTCAAAGATCAAAGTTCATAGTTTATGACCTGTATCATCGTTGATGACGAACCCCTGGCCGTCCGCCTTTTGGAGTCATACGTCGAAAAGACCCCAGACCTGCAACTGCTGGCCTCGTTTACAGACTCCATTACGGCTATTAACGCCATCAAGGCGCAGAAGCCCGACCTGCTGTTCCTCGACATCCAGATGCCGAATATCGATGGGATGGAGCTGGCCCATAGTCTACCAGAAGAGACGCGTGTCATCTTCACCACCGCTTTCAAGGAATATGCCTTCGAGAGTTATGAGGTGAATGCCCTCGACTTCCTGCTGAAGCCTATCCGCTACAACAAATTCCTCTCTGCTGTCGAAAAAGCCAAAAAGCTGTTTCAGCAGACGTCAGCCCAGCCACAACAGCCTGCCCCACAGCCTCAGCACCCCAATACCGTCTTTATCCGAGTTGACGGCGAATGGCGCAACGTGCCCATCGACCAGATCACCTACGTCAGTGGCATGAAGGACTACGTGCTCTTCTACCTTGACAGCGAACCCAAGGCGCTAATCACCCACCTGACGATGAAAGCCGTAGAGGACATGCTGCCAAAGGGTCGCTTCCTGCGCATCCACCGCTCCTACATCATTGCCGTCGACAAGATTCAGAAGGTTGACCGCAACGATTGCGTCTACATCGGCAAGGAAATCATCCACATTCCCGATGGCTACCTACCAACTTTTCGCAAGTTTCTCGAAACCCGCTCAATAGACAAGGGGTAAAAGTGCACAACAGGGCGGTTCCGTTGTGCACTTAGAACCCTGGTTCGGCCTCGCCGCGCTGGTAGTTGATCCAGCCGTCGGGGTCTTTGACGTAATAGCCTTGGATGCGGAGAGTGATGGCGTCGGCGTAGGCGAAGGTGAGGGCGCAGGAGTAGGCCATGTAGTCGCGCTCGGCATCGTCGTAGGTGGCGGTCAGTTGCAGGCAGTTGCGCTTCTCGCCGCTGTTCCCCTCAGGACTCCAGTATCTCAGTTGCCACGTCCCTGCGAACGAGCCGCTCAGTTCAAAGTCCTCCCAGTCGGTGTAGCGTTGCTCGCCGTCGATGGTGACGAGCTTGCGGGTTTGCCATTTGCGCATTCCCGTCAATGTGCCGTCGGTCTGGAAGGTGAGGCGCTCGAAATAACGCTGCGTGTCGCTGATGTTCTCGTAGTGCCATGTGCCAACCATGAGCGGTCCGTACTGCTCATTCAGCTGCACGGTCTTTTCGTGTGCCTCTGGGTCAGCATATCTTGGTTCGTCGCTGCCGCAAGAGGCAAATGCAAGGGCGGCTATCAGGAGGAAGAGAAGTTTTGCTTGGTTCATTTACTTGTGTTTTTGTTTTGAATTACGGGGTTCCGGTGATCCTCTTTACTTATCACTGGATTAACTGCTGCAAAGATACAACAAATGTTTGACACTTCCAAATGTTAGGCTAATATTTTCGCAACGAGAGTTTTCGCAACGCGTTCACAAAAGGTTTATCATTGACATTCTCTCATCTCCCAAGTGCCATAGTATATATAAAAAGGTACGTCAGGCGCGGATGACGAGAATAAATTTTTTAATTTGTTGTTTTTTCCTCCATCCTCCATCTTTTCACCTAACAAGCTGTCAACAAACGTCTTACGGGTGGAGGATGTTTGATGGAAGATGGAGGATAATCCTCAAAAACGCCCAGAAACGACATAAAAAAACGCGAGTTGGGAGTGCTTGGCCTCAGGAAAAGTGGTTGTTCCCAAGCTGGGAACACTCAGAAATCACGGCACTTTCCTTCAGAAATCACCTAGAAAAGTTGAGGAAATCACGGCAACTTCTTGAGGAAATCACCTAGAAAAGTTGCAGAAGTTGCCGTGATTTCTTGAAGAAATTACCGCAACTTATGAAACACAACTCTGAAACCAACAGGGAAAACAGTTATCGTTTTCGTTATCGTTAAGGTTAAAACAACTGTTTTTTGAGGCGATTTGGGGGAATATTGGAAGAAATCCTCCATCCTCCACCAATCATCCTCCACCCGTAAGACGCTTATTAATAGTCTGTTAAACGGAAAGATGGAGGATGGAGGATATTTCGCAAAATAAAAAATTTGTATAAACAATATACAAGGCGTCAATAGGCCTGCTCATGCACGCCTTTGACGGCACGGCCGCTTGGGTCGTTCATACCTTTGAAGGCGGCATCCCATTCAAGGGCGATGGCGGTGGAGCAGGCGACGCTGGCTTCGCTGGGGACGCTCTTGGCGGCAGAGTCGGAGGGGAAGTGTTCGGCGAAGATGCAGCGATAGTAGTATTCCTCTTTATTCTTCGGTGGGTTGATGGGGAATCGCTCTGCGGCGTGAGCCATCTGTTCATCGCTAACAGCCTCAGCGGTGATTTGCTTCAAGGTGTCAATCCATGAATAGCCCACACCGTCGCTGAACTGCTCCTTCTGGCGCCAGGCGACTTCGGCGGGAAGCATATCGGCAAAGGCCTCGCGGACAATCTTCTTTTCCATCGTCGAACCTGGACACATCTTGGCCTCTGGATTGGTGCGCATAGCGACATCGAGGAATTCCTTATCGAGGAAGGGCACGCGACCTTCAACACCCCAAGCACTCAGACTCTTGTTGGCACGCAGACAGTCGTACATATAGAGTTTGCCGAGTTTGCGAACGGTCTCGTCGTGGAAGTCCTTTGCTGTTGGCGCCTTATGGAAATAGAGATAGCCGCCAAAGATCTCGTCGGCTCCTTCGCCAGAAAGTACCATCTTGATACCCATCGACTTAATAACACGAGCTAACAAGTACATCGGCGTAGAGGCGCGGACGGTGGTCACATCGTAGGTTTCGATGAAATAGATGACATCGCGAATGGCATCGAGACCCTCTTGGATGGTGTAGTTGATTTCGTGGTGGACGGTGCCTATATGGTCAGCCACAAGTTTTGCCTTTGCCAAATCGGGGGCACCCTTCAGTCCTACGGCAAAGGAGTGCAGACGGGGCCAGTAGGCTTTCGTCTTGGAATCGTCCTCGATACGCATCTCAGAGTATTTCTCAGCAATGGCGGAAATGACAGAAGAATCCAAACCACCTGAAAGCAGCACGCCGTATGGCACATCTGACATCAATTGACGCTTCACGGCATCTTCCAATGCATCGTGGATGGCCTCAACGCTGGCAGGATTGTCCTTCACGGCATCGTACTGCATCCAGTCACGACGATAGTACCACTTCATACCAGGGTCAACACTCCAATAATAGTGTCCAGGCAGGAACGGCTCGTAACGCTCACATTGTCCTTCGAGGGCTTTCAACTCAGAGGCCACATAGACCGTGCCGTCGCTGTCGTATCCTATATAAAGAGGTATGACGCCAATGGGGTCGCGGGCAATGAGGAACTCGTCACGCTCTTCGTCGTAGAGCACAAAGGCAAAGATGCCACTCAGGTCTTCGAGGAAGTTGATGCCCTTTTCGCGATAGAGTGCCAGAATTACCTCGCAGTCCGAACCCGTCTGGAATTCATATTGCCCAGCATAACGACGACGGATTTCATGATGATTGTATATCTCACCATTTACGGCCAAGACCTGCAGGCCTCCCCCATCCCCCTCCAAAGGGCGGGGGCTATAGAGGGGCTGTCCACCTGATTCAGGATCGACGATGCTCAGTCGCTCATGGGCCAAGATGGCTGAGCCACCACAATAGATACCACTCCAGTCTGGTCCGCGATGGCGAATCTTCTGACTCATCTTCAATGCCTTCTCACGCAGAGCATGCGTCTGCTCCTTTACATTCAATATTGCTACGATTCCACACATATTCTTATCTTTTTTAGTTGTTATAGTTGCATTCTTAATACATTCTCTACATAGTTCACAAACGCCTGGTTCACCAGTCGGATGCCGCCAGGCGTGGGGTAATGGCCTGTGAAGTACCAGTCGCCAGGATGGTTGGGACAGGCGTGATGCAGGCCCTCGATGCTCTGGAACACCAGTTCCACAGGCGACTGCATGCCCTCAGGACGAAGCATCTCCACAATCTTTGCATTAATCTCCTCGACGCTGAACGGTGCATAGATGTTGCGAACGTGGTTCAGCGAGGCTGGCGAATACTTGCAGGCCTTATACGTTTCAGCAATCAGGTTCTGCATACCTCTATCCTTAATCAATGCGATGGCCGCACGGAAGGCACAGAGTTCTTCCAAGCGCGACATATCGATGCCGTAGTAGTCAGGATAGCGAATCTGCGGCGAACTCGACACCATCACAATCTTCTTGGGATGCAGACGGTCGAGAATCTTGAAGATACTCTCTTTTAGAGTCGTACCACGCACTATCGAGTCGTCGATGATTACGAGGTTATCCTCATCAGGTTTCAACGAACCGTAACTGATGTCATAGACGTGGGCAGCCAGGTCGTTGCGCTCAGAGTTGTCAGCGATAAAGGTGCGCAGTTTGATATCTTTCCAAACCACCTTTTCTGTGCGTACCTCTCCGTGGAGTTTGCGAAAGCCGTCCGTCATACCATAAAAGGCGACTTCAGCCGTATTGGGGATATACGAGAAGACGGTATGATCCACGTCGCCGTCGATAGCCTTGAGGATAGCAGGCGTCAGTTGTTCGCCTAAGCGTTTGCGCTCCTGATAGATGTCGCGGTCTGAACCTCGACTGAAATAAATCCTTTCAAACGAGCAGGCGCTCAATGGTTGCTCAGGCATGATCTGTTCCAGTTGACTCTCACCATTCTTATGCACGATGAGTGCCTCTCCTGGTTGGAGTTCGCAGATATCCTCTGCCTGTAAATCAAATGTTGTCTGCAGCACAGGACGTTCGCTGGCCAGCGCAATTATCTCGTCATCGCGATAGTAGAACGCAGGGCGGATACCCCAAGGGTCACGCACACTAAACATCTCGCCAGAACCCGTCAGACCACACATCACGTAGCCACCGTCATAATGGCTCATCGTGGTTTTCAGCACGTTCGCCATCTCCACGTGGTTGTCGATATAATCTGTAATAGCGGTGTCCTTCAGCCCCTTCTCTTTTGCGAGGCCATAGAGTCGCTCTACCTCACGATCCAGACGGTGTCCCATCAGTTCGAGGGTGATATACGAGTCGCCATAGATTCGAGGCGACTGGCCTTGTAGTGTCAGGAACTGGAAAACCTCGTCGATATTGGTCATATTGAAGTTGCCGCACAGACAGAGGTTCTTCGCCCGCCAGTTATTACGGCGCAGGAAGGGATGCACATATAGCAGTCCGCTCTTGCCTGTCGTAGAATAGCGCAGATGTCCCATCAGCAGCTCGCCAGCCATATCCTCCGTCACACGAGAGAAAATCTCCGTGATGGCGTTTTTGCCCTCGGCCTTCTCACGGAACATATACTCCGTGCCTGGCTCCTTCGTCAAACTGACGGAAGCGATACCAGCACCCTCCTGACCACGATTGTGCTGCTTCTCCATCATCAGGTAGAGCTTGTTGAAACCGTAGCGCCAAGAACCGTATTTCTGCTCGTAGTAACTCAGCGGCTTCAACAGGCGGATCATCGCCACACCACACTCATGCTTCAACTCTTCCATTTTTCTCGTTATTTCGTTATAACGTTATTACGATATGACGCAAGCCTTGATGAAACTCATAAAGAGCGGATGCGGGTGCAGCACCGTCGATGAGTATTCTGGATGGAACTGCGTGCCGATATACCATTTCTTCTCTGGAATTTCAACTATCTCCACGAGGTTGGAGGCAGGGTTGATACCCACGCACTTCATACCATTCGACTCAAATTCGTCCTTATAGGCATTGTTGAACTCGTAGCGATGGCGATGCCTCTCGCTGATGAGTAGACTCTCCTCCAGCCCCTCTCTGTGAGAGAGGGGAGTAGATACCTCTGACTGTGAGTATGCAGCATACACTTTAGTTCCAGGTTGTAACCTACATTCGTAAGCGCCCAGTCGCATCGTGCCGCCCTTCTCCGTGATACTCTTCTGCTCTTCCATGAGGTCTATCACGCAATGGTAATCACTCCCCTCGCCCTTTGGAGAGGGGCCGGGGGTGAGGCTCTCTGCACTTATCGCATCCTTGTAGCCCAGCACATTCCTTGCGAACTCAATCACCATCATTTGCATACCTAAGCAGATGCCGAAGGTGGGAATATCGTTCGTTCGACCATACTCCGCTGCGATAATCTTGCCCTCGATGCCTCGATTGCCAAAGCCTGGACAGACCACGATGCCTGCCATACCCTCCAATTGCGTGGCGACATTCTCCGTCGTCAGTTGTTCGCTATTGATGAAATGGATGCGAGCCTTCACATCGTTATAAATGCCTGCCAAGTTAAGGCTTTCCCGAATGCTCTTGTAGGCATCTTGCAGATCGTATTTGCCCACGAGGCCGATATGCACCTCTCGTGAAGCGCTCTTCTGTTTCTGTATGAAGTCGTGCCACGACTTCATCGCTGGCGTTTCGCCCACGGGAATGCCAATCTTCCGCATAATAGCCGCATCAAGTCCTTGCTTCTGCATACTGACTGGCACCTCGTAGATGCTGGGCATATCCTCGCTCTGCACTACGCACTCCAGATCGACATTACAGAAAGATGCCACCTTCAGGCGTATTGAGTCGCTGAGGTGGCGTTCAGTTCTGAGTACGAGGATGTCGGGCTGGATACCCATCCCCTGCAGTTCCTTGACGGAGTGCTGTGTGGGTTTCGTCTTCAGTTCGTCAGCGGCTTTCAGATACGGCACATAGGTCAGATGTACGCATACCGCGTCTCGACCTAATTGCCAGCGCAACTGTCGGATGGCCTCCATAAACGGCGCACTCTCGATGTCACCAATCGTACCACCTACCTCTGTGATGACAAAGTCCAATCCTTCGTCAAGACCCTCACGCAGCATCCGCCGTTTAATCTCGTCCGTGATGTGCGGTACCACCTGGATTGTCTTACCCAGATAGTCGCCGTGACGCTCACGGTCGATGACGGTCTTGTAGATGCGGCCCGTCGTAATCGAGTTGTTGCGGGTGGTATGGATACCCGTAAACCGCTCGTAATGTCCAAGGTCGAGGTCAGTTTCCATACCATCGACGGTGACGTAGCACTCGCCGTGCTCGTAAGGGTTCAGCGTGCCAGGGTCGATGTTGATGTAGGGATCGAACTTCTGGATGGTGACCTTGTAACCACGGGCCAGCAACAGCTTACCGATACTGGCGGAGATGATTCCCTTGCCTAACGAGGAAACCACACCACCTGTAACGAAAATGTACTTTGTATCCACCTTTTTAAATTTTTACTTATTTACTTTTTTACTTTTTTACCTTCTCACGAATATGCTCTTCATATTCCGCGAGTTCTCGCTCTCCGATGTGCGCCAAGCCGTAGTGCTCATCATGCTGCGAGAAGTCGAGACCTACTTTTTCACTAAATGCCGACACACGCATGGGGATAAGGCTATCGATGAGTTTGTAACCCAACCAACTCATGGCGAAGGTATAGACGAACACGATGACGATGGCGAGCAGATGATAGAGGAAAATCACGAAACCATCCCACGTGCCAGCGATGAGACCCTCTTGGATGAAAATACCCGTCAGCACTGTACCAAAGATACCACCTGTGCCGTGCGTTGGGAACACGTCGAGGGCGTCGTCGATTTGGGAGTGCGAACGCCAATAGACGGCGACGTTACATATCAGCGTGATGACAAACGCAATGAAAATGCTCTGGCCGACGGTGACATAGCCTGCCGATGGCGTGATGGCAACCAGACCAACTACACATCCCACAGCGGCACCCATAGCCGACGGCTTACGACCGCGCAGACAGTCGAAGAATATCCACGTCATCATCGCCGTAGCTGAGGCAGTGTTCGTATTCAGGAAGGCCTTGATAGCCTGTCCGTCAGCATGCAGCGACGAACCGGCATTGAAGCCAAACCATCCTAACCACAGCATCGCTGCGCCTAACAATACAAAAGGAATATTGGCGGGTTCACTCTTACGTGTCTCAGCCTTACGCCGTCCCAGGAAAATAGCACCTGCCAACGCTGCGATACCACTCGATGCATGCACAACGATACCACCAGCGAAGTCGATGACGCCCCACTTCATGAACAAACCCTCAGGATGCCAGGTCATGTGTGCCAGCGGACAGTAGATGACGAAAAAGAAAAATATCATGAAGAACATGTAGGCCGAGAACCTCACACGTTCAGCGAACGAGCCAGTAATCAGCGACGGCGTGATGATGGCGAACTTCATCTGGAACAAGGCGAACAATGCCAGTGGAATCGTCGCACCACCCAATACATTGCCTGCGGGAGTCGTATAGACGGCGCCACCCACATTATGAAACATCGGGAACGTCAACGGATTACCAATCACACCGCCGATATCGTCGCCAAAGCACAGCGAGAAACCAATCACCACCCAGAGAACGGATATCAGTCCCATCGCAATAAACGACTGCAACATCGTCGAGATTACATTCTTCGCACCTACCATTCCGCCGTAGAAGAACGACAGACCAGGTGTCATCATCAAAACGAAAATCGTGGCTGTTATGAGCCACGCCACGTCGGCCGCTGAGATTACCGACCAGTCACAATCAAACGATGGTTCTCCTACCGCCAAACCTGCGACGGCTATCAATGTCATAGCCGACATCAAGATTATCCATCTTTTCTTAATCTTCATACCTATATATAATTAATATTAATGTGTTGTTTGACGGGGCAAAGGTAGTACATTTTGATAGGAATTTAATTATTACCGCATCATTTTGATTGTTAAAAAACGAACAAAGTGACAATTTGTAAAGTACACAAGCCAAAAACGTGTCTTTTTGACATCTTTTTAGGGCAAAAACTATTCATTTAGTTACACATTGTCAAATAATCAATGATTCAAGCATAAAAAAGTAAGGAGACATTTGCCCAAAATTTCTTTTTGTTTTAACTTTGCACCCGAAAACAGACAATATGTAAGTAAAAGAAAGGATAATATGACAAATCGCAAACTTCAAGGGTTATATCAACCAGACTATGAGCATGATGCTTGCGGCGTGGGTATGGTAGTGAATATACACGGTGGCAAGAGCCACGAACTGGTGGATAATGCACTGAAGGTGCTTGAGAACATGGAACACCGTGGCGCCGAGACGCGCGACAAGACTGGTGATGGTGCGGGTATCATGGTACAGATACCCCACGAGTTTATTCTGTTGCAGGGTATCCCCGTACCTGAGAAAGGTAAGTATGGAACAGGTTTGGTTTTCCTGCCTAAGGAGAAAAAGGCGCATGAGCAGATCTTGAGCGTGATGATTGAGGAAATCGAGCGCGAGGATTTGCAGTTGATGCATATCCGAACCGTGCCGACATGCCCTGAGGTTCTGGGGGCAGGAGCAAGGGAAGTGGAGCCGGAGATCGTGCAGATTTTTGTGACGGGCGTGAGCGAGGCAAAAGCCGAGATGCTCGACTATATATTATATAAGGTACGTAAGCGCATTGAAAATCGTATCCACGACAAGGACTTCTATATCTGTTCACTGTCAAGTAAGAACATCATTTATAAAGGCATGCTGACGAGCGGCCAGTTGCGCCGTTACTTCACTGACTTGTCGAACCCTTACTTCACAAGTGGACTGGCATTGGTACACTCACGTTTCAGCACAAACACATTCCCCACGTGGTCATTAGCCCAGCCCTTCCGCTTGCTGGCCCACAATGGAGAAATTAATACCATTCGTGGTAACCGCGGCTGGATGAAGGCTCGTGAGAGTGTGTTGAACAGCGAGTCCCTGGGCGACATTAAGGATCTGCGCCCCATTGTACAGGAGGGCATGAGCGATTCAGCCAGTCTCGACAACGTATTCGAGTTCTTAATAATGAGCGGACTTTCGTTGCCACAGGCGATGGCCATTCTGGTGCCAGAGAGCTTCAATGACAAAAACCCGATTTCTGAAGATTTGAAGGCCTTCTACGAGTATCACTCCATCCTGATGGAGCCGTGGGACGGCCCTGCTGCGCTGCTGTTCAGCGATGGTCGCTATGCAGGTGGCATGCTGGATAGAAACGGTTTGCGACCCAGTCGCTATACGATTACCAAACAGGGTATGATGGTGGTCGCCTCAGAAGTAGGTGTGATGGACTTCGAACCTGGCGATGTGGTTTCGAAAGGACGCCTACAGCCAGGAAAGATTCTGCTGATTGATACGCAGGAAGGTAAGATATACTACGATGGCGAGATCAAGGAGCAGTTGGCCAAGGCTCATCCTTACCGTGAGTGGCTGAACGAAAACCGCGTGCAGTTAGAGAAGCTGAAGAGTGGAAGGCATGTGGAGAACGGTGTGAGCGACCTCCAAAACAAGCTGGTTACCTTCGGCTTCGGACAGGAGGACATCGACAAGACCATCATTCCGATGGCGACAGCTGGCCAGGAACCTGTGGCTGCAATGGGTAACGACACGCCACTGGCTGTTATCAGCGACCGTCCGCAGGTACTGTTCAACTACTTCCGCCAACAGTTCGCACAGGTGACGAACCCTGCCATCGACCCGATTCGCGAGGAACTCGTGATGAGTCTGACGGAGTACATCGGTGCAGTGGGAACGAACATCCTGACACCGGATGCGAGCAACTGTAAGATGGTGCGCCTCCCGCAACCCGTTTTGACGAACACACAACTCGATATACTTTGTAACATCCGATACAAGGGCTTCAAGACCAAGAAACTGCCCATCCTCTTTGAGATGGCGAAAGGTGAGGAAGGCCTGAGGAAAGCACTTGACGACTTGTGCCATCAGGCAGAAGCAAGTGTAGATGAGGGTGTGAACTACATCATTCTTTCTGACCGCGAGATTAACGAGACACATGTCGCCATCCCATCGCTACTCGCCGTAAGTGCTGTGCACCATTACCTGATTAGCGTGGGTAAGCGTGTACAGACTGCCCTGATTGTAGAGAGCGGTGAGATTCGCGAGGTGATGCATGCCGCCCTGTTGTTAGGATATGGTGCCAGCGCCCTGTGTCCGTACATGACATTCGCAGTACTCGACGATTTGGTGAAGAAAGGCAAGATTCAAGAGGACTACGCTACGGCTGAAACCCACTATATCAAAGCAGTTGACAAGGGTCTAAAGAAAATTATGTCGAAGATGGGTATCTCGACGATACGCAGCTACCGCGGTGCGAAGATTTTCGAGAGCATCGGACTGAGCGAAGACCTGCTGAGACGGTACTTTGGTACAGAGGTGAGCACCATCGGTGGTGTAGGTCTGAAGGAGATTGCCCGCGATGCCATCCGTCTGCATCAAGAGGGCGTAGGCTGCAGCAATGTTGCAGCAAAGAACACTCCGCTGAAGAACCAAGGACAGTTCTCTTGGCGCAAAGACGGTATCAAACACGCCTGGAACCCAGAGACGATTGCGAAGCTGCAACTGGCTTGCCGTCAGGGTTCTTACGAGAAATTCAAAGACTGGGCAAAGACCGTCGATGAAAAGGAGAGCCCCATCTTCCTGCGTGATTTCCTCACCTTTAAGAAGGTATCTACTCCCCTCGCCTCTGGGAGAGGGGTTGGGGGTGAGGCTCCCACACCTATCGATGAGGTGGAACCCGTAGAGAACATCGTAAAGCATTTTGTTACTGGTGCTATGTCGTTCGGTGCTTTGAGTATCGAGGCGCACGAGGCACTGGCATTGGCCATGAACAAACTCGGCACACGAAGCAACACTGGTGAGGGCGGCGAGGATAACGCCCGCTATCATACCGAGGTAGACGGCGTTTCGCTGAGCAGTAAGACAAAGCAGATTGCATCAGGCCGTTTCGGTGTGACAGCCGAATACTTAGTGAATGCGGAGGAAATACAGATAAAGGTGGCACAAGGCGCGAAGCCCGGTGAGGGTGGACAGCTGCCTGGTTTCAAGGTCAACGAGATTATCGCCAAGACGCGTAACGCCATTCCAGGCATATCGCTCATCTCTCCCCCACCTCACCATGATATCTATTCTATCGAAGACTTGGCACAGCTCATCTTCGACCTCAAGAATATCAACCCCACCGCTGCCGTCAGCGTAAAACTCGTTGCCGAAAGTGGCGTAGGAACCATAGCAGCGGGCGTGGCCAAAGCTAAGGCCGACCTGATTGTTATCAGCGGCAGCGAGGGCGGTACGGGTGCAAGTCCTGCCAGCTCAATGCGCTTCGCAGGTATCTCGCCTGAAATCGGTCTCGCTGAGACGCAGCAGACGCTGGTGATGAACGGACTGAGAAACCAGGTGCGCCTGCAGACCGACGGACAGCTGAAGACCGCGAAGGACGTGATTATCATGGCCCTACTCGGCGCCGACGAATTCTCGTTTGGTACACTGCCGCTGATTGTGCTGGGTTGCGTGATGATGCGCAAGTGTAACACCAATACCTGTCCGATGGGTGTTGCCACCCAGAACCCCGAGTTGAGGAAACATTTCGAGGGAAGAGCCGAGTACGTGGTGAATTTCTTCACCTTCCTGGCTGAGCAGGTGCGTGAGTATCTCGCTGAGATTGGCGTACACTCGCTGAAGGAAATCATCGGTCATACGGAGCTGATTGAGGTGAAGGATCTCGACGGTCGCTATGACACTGCGACAAGCTCAACGGGCTGCGCGGAGGTCGTCGAGAAATGGAAAACTATCGACTTTACACGTCTGCTGCACAAGCCGGAGAGCGATAAGCCGCTCTATTGGGACCGCGGTGAGTTTACGAAGGTGGCCGATGTCACTGACTTAGAAATCATCAAGGCTGCACAAAAGGCTATCAATGACGGCGAGGAAGTGACGCTTGACTACGGCATCAGGAATACAGACCGCGCTGTGGGTACGATGCTCTCTGGTGTCATCGCCAAGAAATACGGAGAACAGGGTCTGCCCGACGGTACGATAAAAATCAAGTTCAAGGGCTCGGCTGGTCAGAGCTTTGGCGCCTTCGCCGTGAAGGGACTGGATATCCGTCTGGAAGGTGAGGCCAACGACTACTTCGGCAAGGGCCTTTCGGGTGGTCGCATCTCGATCCTACCCCCAGCCCGCAGGAGCGAAGATTTCAAGGCTGAGGAGAACATCATAGCTGGTAATACTGGTTTGTACGGTGCCACATCAGGCGAACTCTATATTAATGGTAAGGTCGGCGAGCGCTTCGGCGTGCGCAACTCTGGAGCTATCGCCGTCATCGAGGGTGCAGGCGACCACTGCTGCGAGTATATGACTGGCGGTCGCGTAGTAGTTCTCGGCAAGACAGGCCGTAACTTCGCTGCTGGTATGAGTGGCGGTGTGGCTTACGTCTATGACCCTGACCACACCTTCGACTATTTCTGCAACATGGACATGGTGGAGCTCTCTCTTGTTGAGGACTCAGTCTCTCGCAAGGAACTGCTCGAACTCATCCGCCAGCACTATCTGCACACGGGTTCGGCTCTCGCCGGACGCATGCTCGATGACTGGCACCACTGCATCGAGGACTTCATCCAAGTAGTGCCCATCGAGTACAAACGCGTACTTGAAGAAGAGAAGATGGCACGTCTGCACGAGAAGATTGCCGACATCCAGCGCGACTACTAAAGGTAAAAAGGTAAAAAAGTAAAAAGGTAAAAAAAATGGGAAATCCAAAAGCATTTCTGGAGATACACCGCCAAGAGGCTGGTTATCGTCCGATACAAGATAGAATCCACGACTTCAGCGAAGTCGAACAGACGCTCAACACCCGTGAGCGCAAACTGCAGGCCAGCCGTTGTATGGACTGTGGCGTACCATTCTGTCACTGGGCCTGTCCGCTGGGCAACAAAGCCCCTGAGTGGAACGATGCCCTGTATAAGGGCGACTGGGAGCTGGCCTATAAACTCCTGACATCGACCAATCCCTTCCCTGAGTTCACAGGTCGTATCTGTCCTGCACTCTGTGAGAAAGCCTGCGTGCTGAACCGCTTTAACCACGAGCCGACAACCAACCGTGAAGACGAGGCTGCCATCATCGAGGCCGCTTTCCGCGAGGGTTTTATCCAGCCCAAGACAGACATTGAGCGTAATGGCAAAAAAGTGGCCGTGATTGGTGCGGGGCCTGCAGGACTGGCTGCTGCCAACGACCTGAACCAGAGGGGTTACAAGGTGACCGTATTCGAGAAGAACGAAGCTGCTGGCGGACTGCTCCGCTACGGCATCCCCAACTTCAAACTCAACAAGGCCATCATAGACCGTCGCATCCGCCTCATGGAGGCCGAGGGCATCGAGTTCCGTTACGGAGAAGCAGTTGAGTCTGATGCTGTGTCACAGCAGCTTACACAACAGTTCGACGCCGTCGTCATATCTACTGGCACGCCCACCGCAAGAGACCTCAAGGCCCCTGGTCGTGAACTGAAGGGCGTGCACTTCGCCCTCGAACTGCTGTCGCAGCAGAACCGCATTCTCGCTGGCAGGGAGTTTTCGAAAGATGAACGGATTTCCGCCAAGGGCAAAGACGTACTTGTGATTGGCGGTGGTGATACGGGTAGTGACTGCATTGGCACCGCCCACCGCCAAGGCTGCAAGAGTGTTACCCAAATTGAGATTATGCCTAAACCTGTTGAAGGTCCAGAAGACCCGCAGAATCCCTGGCCCGAATGGCCCCGCACCCTCAAGACTACTTCGAGTCACGAGGAAGGCTGCATTCGTCGCTGGAACATCAATACATTGGAGTTCTTGGGTGAGAATGGCAAACTGACAGGTGTGAAAGTTCAGGAAATCGACTGGAAGCCCAATCCAGAAGGCGGTCGTCCCATTATGGTGGAGAAGGGCAAGCCTGAGATTATCAAAGCTGAGCTGGTATTGCTGGCAATGGGATTCCTGAAGCCAGAACACCCCGACTACCCCGCCAACGTCTTTGTTTGTGGTGATGCTGCCAACGGTGCCTCTCTCGTCGTTCGTGCAATGGCCAGCGGCAAACAGACAGCCAACGCCGTCCACAAATTCCTCTCGAAATAACGAGATACCGTAATAATGTTATAACGCAAAAAGTATGACCCGAATTCCCTTCACCAAGATGCACGGCTGTGGCAACGACTACATTTATGTCAACGCCATGGTTCACCACATCTCCAACCCTGCTGATGCTGCCAGGAAATGGAGTGACCGTCATAAGGGTATCGGTTCTGACGGACTGGTACTGATTAATAAATCGACCGTTCCAGAAGCAGATTTTTCCATGCGCATCTTCAATGCCGATGGCAGTGAGGCGATGATGTGTGGCAATGCATCGAGATGTATCGGTAAGTATCTTTATGAACGAGGGTTGACGGACAAGAAAGAGATTCGTTTGTTGACACTTTCGGGTGTGAAAACGCTAAGTCTACATATTGAAGATAATAAAGTAGCCACTGTTTCCGTTGATATGTTAGAGCCGGTCTTTGAAAACGAGTCACAATTCATTTCCTGCCGTGGTCTTGACAAGGGTACGTTCGTCTCGATGGGCAATCCCCACTACGTCATCTTCACGAACGATGTCGACCAGGTGGGTGAGACAGGCCGCATCCTCGAACTGCACCCTGCTTTTCCTCAGCGCTGTAACATTGAGTTTGCCCGTTTGGAGAATGACGGCAGTATCCGCACTCGTGTCTGGGAACGTGGCAGTGGCATCACTCAGGCCTGCGGCACAGGAGCTTGCGCTACCGCTGTTGCTGCTGCATACTTAGGTAAAGCTGGTCGCAAAAGCAATATCGTAATGGACGGTGGCACACTGACCATCGAGTGGCGGGAGTCAGACAATCACGTCTATATGACAGGACCCGCTGAATTTGTCTTCGACGGCGAGATTGACGCGATATAACGAAATAACATGATAACGAAATAACGATTGCAATATGGCATTAGTAAATATACATTTCCTGAATCTGCAGCAGAATTACCTGTTCGCTGATATCGCCAAGAAGGTGAACGCTTTTAAGGTGATGCACCCCAAGGCCGACGTCATCTCCTTAGGTATCGGTGACGTGACCCAGCCTCTGGCACCTGCCGTTGTGGAGGCCATGCATAAGGCTGCCCATGAGATGGGAACCATCAAGGGGTTCCGCGGCTATGGACCTGAGCAGGGCTATGACTTCCTTCGTGAAGCCATTCTAAAGAATGACTTCCTGACGCGTGGTGTACACCTCAGCATAGACGAGATTTTTATCAACGACGGAGCGAAAAGCGACACGGGTAACTTCCAAGAGCTGCTCCATTGGGACAACTTTATTGGTGTGACCGACCCCATCTATCCCGTCTATATCGATTCGAATGTGATGATTGGCCGTTGCGGCAACTTCCGTGATGGACGCTGGACGAATGTACGTTATATGCCGTGTACGGCAGAGAATGGTTTCGTGCCGCCACTTCCTCACGGTCGCCCCGTCGATGTGATTTATTTGTGTTATCCCAACAACCCGACGGGTACTGTGATCACGAAGCAGGAACTGCGTAAATGGGTGAACTACGCGCTAAAGAACGATGCTCTGATTCTTTACGATGCCGCTTATCAGGCTTACATCCGCGACCCTGAGATTCCGCATAGCATCTATGAGATTCGTGGTGCAAGAAAGTGTGCCGTCGAATTCCATTCGTTCTCGAAGACGGCAGGGTTTACGGGTGTCCGCTGCGGCTATACCATCGTTCCGAAAGATGTCACCGTATCGACCTTCGAGGGTGAGCGCATCCCACTCAACCAGTTGTGGCTACGCCGTCAGTGTACGAAGTTCAACGGTACAAGCTATATCTCGCAGCGCGCAGCAGAGGCTATCTACACGCCGGAAGGCAAGCAGCAGATTCAGGCCACCATCAACTATTATATGGACAACGCCCAGCGGATGCTGAAACGTCTGCGTGACCTTGGATATGAGGTGTATGGTGGTGAGAACGCCCCCTATATCTGGATGCGAACGCCCGACGGCATGGACTCATGGTCCTTCTTCGAGGCCCTGCTCTACGGCGCTAATGTCGTCTGTACTCCTGGCGTCGGCTTTGGTCCCAGTGGTGAGGGCTACGTGCGCTTCACTGCCTTCAACAGCCATGAAAAGACGGAAGAAGCGCTCAATCGTATCGAGACTTGGAGCGGCAAGTGACAAAATGTTACAAAATGAAAGCATTTTTGGCTAAAAAGAAAGCAAAACGACATAAATCACTTTAAAATGTTTACAAATTGTCAATTAATGGTAGATTTAACACACAAAATGAAAGGAAGTCTTTGGCTTCCTTTCATTTTTGTCGTACCTTTGCAGCGTCAATTGACAGATAAAGGTCCAAAAAGTGGACTAAGTATTAATTAAGGTAAAAGGACAAAGTTATGAAAAGAATTGAAGCAATTATCAGGAAGACAAAGTTCGAAGAGGTCAAAGAGGCCTTGCTCAGTTCGGACATCGACTGGTTTGAGTATCATAACGTTCACGGCATCGGACAGAGCCGACAGGAAAGGATATATCGTGGCGTCCAGTATTCGACGGATGTGATAGAGCGTGTGGCACTGACCATCGTATGTCGCGACCAGTTCGTAGAGCCGACAGTGAAGGTGATACTGCAGGTTGCACATACTGGTGAGGTTGGCGACGGCCGTATCTTCGTAAGCGATATGATCGACACGTGGAGCATCCGAACAAGTGAGCACGGCGACACCGTATTAAGAGACAAGAAGTAAAGTCTCCCCTGGCCCCTACAAAGGGAGGGGAGAGACTAAACACAAACATAAACCCCGTACCTCCGTTCGGGTTCCCCCTCATTTTGGAGGGGGTTAGGGGGAGGCATATAATTATGAATGAAATAGGTTTATCACTCGATACTGTATGGATGCTATTGGCAGCCATGTTAGTTTTCTGGATGCAGCCTGGCTTTGCGCTGTGTGAAGCAGGTTTTACGCGCAGTAAGAACACTGCGAACATCCTGATGAAGAACTTCGTCGACTTCATGTTCGGCTCCCTGCTGTTCTTCTTCCTCGGCTTCGGCTTTATGTTCGGCAGCGAGGGCGCAGGTTTCATTGGTGCTCCCAACTGGGGCGACCTGAGTTTCTATAAAGGTGAACTGCCCGTAGAGGGCTTCCTGATTTTCGAGACGGTGTTCTGTGCCACCTCTGCCACCATCGTCAGCGGTGCGATGGCTGAGCGCACAAAGTTCTCGATGTACCTGATATATAGCGCGGTCATCTCGCTGTTCATCTATCCCATCGAAGGTCACTGGACATGGGGAGGCGGCTGGCTCTGCAACGAAGCTGCCGACGGCTTCATGATGTCAACCTTCGGTGATGTGTTCCACGACTTTGCAGGTTCTGCCATCGTGCATAGCGTGGGTGGCGTACTGGCTCTGATCGGTGCTATGGCACTCGGTCCCCGTATCGGTAAATATGCGAAGGACGGCAAGAGCCGCGCTATTCCTGGTCACAACCTGACGATGGCGGCTCTGGGTGTCTTCATCCTCTGGTTAGGCTGGTTCGGTTTCAACCCTGGCTCACAGCTGGCAGCCAGTGGCGAGGTGAACCGTGTGGCTATCTCACACGTCTTTCTGACCACGAACCTCGCCGCAGCAGCAGGAGGTGTGGCTACGATGTTCCTCACCTATCTGAAGTACGGCAAGCCCTCTCTCTCACTGACACTGAACGGTGTGTTGGCAGGTCTTGTAGGCATCACGGCTGGTTGCGATCTCGTATCGCCTGCTGGAGCGGTTATCATCGGTTTCGTTTGTGGACTGGTTCTTGTCTATGCCATCGAATTTATCGACCATACGCTGCATATCGACGATCCTGTAGGTGCTTCTTCTGTACATGGTGTCTGCGGTATCCTCGGTACCCTGATGACAGGTCTGCTGTCTACTACCAACGGAGCTTTCTACGGTCATGGTTGGGGATTCTTCGGCGCTGAGTGCTTCGGTATTCTGGTCATTGACCTATGGGCTGCCGCCTGCGGTTTCGTCCTCTTCTATGGCATCAAGAAGCTGCACGGCCTGCGTGTCGACAAGCGTATTGAGGAAGAGGGTCTCGACATTTACGAACATGGAGAGGCATGTTATAACTAAAGGTAAAAAGATAAAAAAGTAAAAAGGTAAAATAGTAAAAAGTAAAGAATATGAAAAAGATTGTTTTATTCGCATTGGGTATGGTCATGGGAGTGACCGCCTATGCTCAAGATACAGTAGAGGCAACGATTAGTGGTGATGTTGTCAGCAGTTACATCTGGCGTGGCCAGGACTTAGGCAATGTGTCGATACAGCCGACTCTCGGAGTAAGCTACAAGGGACTGTCGCTGTCGGCATGGGGTAACGTTGGATTGTCTAACTCTGAAGACACGAAGGAGTTAGATCTCACCCTCGCCTATAGCAATGGTGGATTCAATATCGGCATTACCGACTATTGGACAAACGACGGTGGCGATCCGGAGGCCCGCTATTTCAAGTACAATGCTCACGGCACTAACCACGTCTTTGAAGCGAACGTCGGCTACGACTTCGGCTTCGCATCGCTCCAGTGGTTTACCAACTTTGCTGGTAACGACGGAACGAACAAGGACGGCAAACGTGCCTACAGTAGCTACTTCGAGGTGAATGTCCCCTTCCAACTGGCTACCGTCGACTGGACGGCAACGGCAGGCGCCATCCCCTATGCTACCTCTTTTTATAATGGTTGGACGTCGGGCTTCGCCGTTACCAACGTCGCTCTGAAGGCGACGAAGGATATCAAGGTGACAGACTCGTTCTCAATACCCATCTTTGGACAGGTGGTTGCCAACCCCTGTTCACAGAAAGCCTACCTGGTTCTGGGTTTTACGCTGCATCCATAATCTTCCCAGGTCCCTCCCTTCCGTCTTCACAACGGAAGGGAGGTTTAAAGCAGCTTTCCCAGACATAAAGAGACAAATTATTAACAATCAACAAATAAGTATCATTTAAAACCATTAGATTATGGAAGCATTAAGATTTCAGGTCGTAGGCGAAGCTTTCAAGAAGAAGCCGCTCGACGTAAAAGCACCCAGTGAGAGACCCGCGAAGTATTTCGGAAAAAAGGTCTTCAACCGTGAGAAGATGTATAAGTACCTGCCGAAGGACGTGTACGAGAAGATGATAGACGTGATGGACAATGGCGCACGCCTGGATCGTCAGATTGCAGACGCTGTGGCAGAAGGCATGAAGCAGTGGGCCACGGAGAATGGCGTGACACACTATACCCACTGGTTCCAGCCGCTGACAGAGGGCACCGCCGAGAAGCACGACTCGTTTATCGAGCACGATGGCAAGGGTGGTATGGTTGAGGAGTTCACTGGCAAACTGCTCGTTCAGCAGGAGCCTGACGCTTCGTCGTTCCCCTCTGGTGGTATCCGCAGCACCTTTGAGGCTCGTGGTTACTCCGCTTGGGATCCCACGTCACCTGTATTCATCATCGACGACACGCTGTGTATCCCCACCGTATTTATATCTTATAGCGGTGAAGCTCTCGACTATAAGGCACCATTGCTGCGTGCCCTGCATGCCGTAAACGTCGCTGCTGTGGACGTCTGCCACTATTTCGACCCCAGCGTAAAGAAAGTCACTTCTAACCTGGGTTGGGAGCAGGAGTACTTCCTCGTTGACGAGGGTCTCTATGCCGCCCGTCCTGACCTGTTGCTGACGGGTCGTACGCTGATGGGACACGACTCAGCAAAGAACCAGCAGATGGACGACCACTACTTCGGCTCTATCCCAGAGCGCGTGGCAGCTTTCATGCGTGAACTGGAGATTGAGGCTTTGGAACTGGGCATCCCCTGCAAGACACGCCACAACGAGGTGGCTCCCAACCAGTTTGAGCTGGCTCCCATCTTCGAGGAGACCAACCTTGCCGTTGACCACAACATGCTGCTGATGTCGCTGATGAAGAGAGTAGCCCGCAAGCACGGCTTCCGCGTCCTGCTTCACGAAAAGCCCTTCGCTGGCATCAACGGTTCTGGTAAGCACAACAACTGGAGTCTGAGCACTGACAACGGCATCCTGCTGCACGCTCCTGGCAAGACCGCAGAACAGAACCTGCGCTTCGCCACCTTCATCGTAGAGACCCTGATGGGCGTCTATAAGCACAACGGTCTGCTGAAGGCCTCGATTATGAGTGCCACCAACGCTCACCGTCTGGGCGCCAACGAGGCACCGCCCGCCATCGTCAGCTCGTTCCTCGGCAAGCAGGTCAGCGAGTTGCTCGACCACATCGAGAAAGCCGACGTGGACAACATCCTCGCTATGGCTGGCAAGCAGGGACTGAAGATGGACATCCCAGAGATTCCCGAACTGCTCATCGACAATACCGACCGTAACCGCACATCGCCCTTTGCCTTCACAGGTAACCGCTTCGAGTTCCGTGCCGTAGGTTCAGAGGCTAACTGCGCCAGCGCAATGATTGCCCTCAACAGCGCCGTCGCCGAGGCCCTCGTCTCATTCAAAAAGCGTGTTGACGCCAAGATTCCTGAGTTCGAGAAGAAACTCGCTGGCACTGGCCACAGCGCCACCTTCCACGCCATCATCGACGTGCTGCGCGAGGACATCAAGACCTGTAAGCCCATTCGCTTCGACGGCAACGGCTACTCTGACGAGTGGGTCATCGAGGCTGAGAAGCGCGGTCTGGACGTTGAGAAGTCTTGTCCGAAGATCTTCGAGCGCTACCTTGACAAGGAAAGCATCGAGATGTTCGAGAGCCTGGGTGTGATGACGAAGAAGGAACTCGAGGCACGTAACGAGGTGAAGTGGGAGACCTATACCAAGAAGATTCAGATTGAGGCCCGTGTACTGGGTGACCTCTCGATGAACCACATCATCCCCGTGGCTACCCGTTATCAGAGCGCCCTCCTGAAGAATGTGGACAGCGTCTCCACCGTCTTCCCCAACGACAAGGCCGAGAAGCTGAACGCCCGCAACCTGAAGATTATCGAGGAGATTGCCGAGCGCACCTCTGCCATCGAGAAAGGTGTGGAAGAGCTGGTTAACGCCCGTAAGCTGGCCAATAAGATTGAGGACGAGCACGAGAAGGCCATCGCCTACCACGACAAGGTGGAGCCGAAACTCGACACCATCCGCTATGAGATCGACAAGCTGGAGCTCATCGTCGATGACTCACTCTGGCCTCTGCCAAAGTATCGTGAGCTGCTGTTCATCCGATAGTTACGCGCGCAGGAGAGTCATTTTCTGCCAAATTGCCTACACTAAAGGTTAATCTATTGATTATCAATGGATAATTTAGTGTAGGCAACTTTGTATAGTGTAGGCAAAAACCAAAGAAACCTAAGAAAAGTGACAGAATGGCCTAAGAAAAGTGACAGAAATCCATAGGGCTAGTTATTGTCCCAAGGGCTGGGACAAACAGAAATCCATAGGAAAAGTAGTTGTCCCAGGGGGTGGGACAAACAGAAATCCTTAGGAAAAGCTGAGGAAATCATAAGGAAAAACTGTTGCTCCACCCCCTGGAGCAAGCGGAAAAGTACTGGATAATCAGAGCATAAACACAAGTATTCTGGTGTTAAAATTGCACTTAGTGTAGGCAACTGCCTACACTAAATATATTGCCTACACCTTTGCAATCCCTGTAAACAAAGGAGTTCTGACATGGTGTAGGCAATTTGGCAGATAATCACCTTATTGCGCGTATGATAAAAATATGAACGCAAAGCCACAGAGTTCTGCGTGTGACACGGATGGCCATGAAAAGTGAAGAGCACTCTTCCATTTCCTAAAATTTATGGAGTTCCGAAGGAGAATTTTCGCTTTCGGAACATTTTTTTCTGCAGGATGGTGTGTTAATTGAAGAGTTTTTTGTACCTTTGCAACCAATAAACAATAACATTATGAACAAAACGAAACGATTACTTATTTCAATGCTCACCCTGCTCTGCTGTTGTACAGGTATGTGGGCAGAATCATCGTCTGATGTACTCAACGGGGTGTTCACCATTAATAATTCTGGGACAAGAGTCCAATTCTCGAAAGGCAATCTGCAATATGTGAATAGTACATACCAGTTTGCCGAGCACCAGTATGACTATTTCGGCAATAACCAGGACTGGTTTTCATATAACAATTATAGTGCACCAAGTGACGGCATATCGTGGTACGTTATGTCACAAGCAGAGTGGGAGTACCTTTTCGTATCACGTACCGTCACCAATACGCTCTCCGAAGGAGCCCGCTATAGTAAGGCTACTATTGGCGGCACTTATAAAGGCGTCATCGTTTTCCCTGACAACTATACGCATCCTGACGGAACGGACTTTACGGGTAATTGCGAGAATGCCACAGAAGCTTATTCTTCTACTGTAAGCCTTGAAGGCTGGGCATTGATGGAAGCTGCCGGTTGCGTATTCCTTCCTGCCGCTGGATATAGCACCAATTCTGGCCAAATTAATAAAGCTGCAATTTATCAGAGCACTACTCGTGCGGATGGTAGTTATAACTATACCCCAGGTTTTTATAGTGATAGAATGGCAATGGGTGACACGAGTTACACTTCTACTGGGGTGTCCGTCCGCTTTGTCAAGAAGTACTTAACTTATCACCTCATCGGCTCCGCACAGGAATTGAAGGACTTTGCAACCCTTGTCAATAGCGGCACAACTTCTGCAAATGCCAAACTGACGACAGACATTGACCTTGCAGGTGATGATGCCAACCAATGGACTCCTATTGGAACAGATGCCAACAGATACAGCGGAACTTTCGATGGACAGGGATTCACCATCAAGAATCTCTATTACAATCAACAGGTTGAAGGTGTTGGATTATTTGGCTTTGCAAATACTGATGCATATATCAAGAATGTGCGTGTGGAAGGAATGATTGACAACTATACGGGAAACAGTGGAGCACAGACCGGTGCTGGTGGCATCATTGGTATAAGCGACGGAGCTACAGTCCTGAACTGCTCTTTCTCGGGGTCTGTCATCTCTTACTCTAATGTCGGAGGCATTGTCGGTTATGGTACAGCCACTATCGTGAATTGCTATAACGAGGGTACAGTAACGTTTCATTCAACATCGAATCAGGCTGGCGGAGGTGTTCACGGATATGGTGGTTCACCACAGTTGAAGAACTGTTATACTGTCGGAAGCGTTATCAATAATGGCTCTTCAACGTATGCAATTGGGTCGCTTTCATATAGTGGTACGGTTTCTAACTGCTATTCCCGTTCGGGATGTGTTCAGAATGGTGGTGGAGCCAGTTGGAGCAATGCTGGCAAATACGGCACGGTAATGAGCTTGGACGACATGAAGACTGCGACATTCGTTACGACGCTGAACACGAATGTCACATCGCTGCGGGCTACCTATCCCGATATCTGCGAATGGGTACAAGACCCCGTCACCAATCTGCCGATGCTGATAATTTTTGCGTCTCTTAAGCAAGACGAGGACGGTTACTACCTCCTTGGTTCTGTACAAGACTGGAAGGATTTTGCCACATTGGTAAATACGACCCCAACTTTAAATGCACGAATGACAGCAGATATCGACCTTGGCAATGACCAGACGAGAATAGGTTCTACATCGGACAGTAATACCGCCCTACATTACAAAGGAATATTCGATGGACAAGGACATAAGTTAACCATCGCTTTCGTTGAAACTGGAGGTAGTAATTTATGCGCACCGTTTAACAAACTCGATGGTGCAACTGTCAAAAACCTTCATATCAAGGGTACTATCCATACAGCAGGAATTCATGGTGCTGGCGTTGCCTCTGATGCAAGAGGAACGACAACCATTGAGAATGTATGGAGTGAGGTAAATGTGACATCTACTCACTCTGGTTGGGATGAATGCTCAGGTATAGTTGGTTGCATGAAAGCTGGCAGCCTGACTATTTCTGATTGTCTGTTTTCCGGTTCCGTAACAGCAAGTAGTATATATAACGGTGGGTTCATTGGTTATAAAGATAACGGAAGTGCATCAATTGTGAACAGCCTTTCCACGGGAACATTTAATTACAGCGGCAGTAGTCTGGACTTTGCAAGAGGTGCTTCTGTTTCCAACAGTTATTACACACAATTCGTTGGGTCTACAACGGGAATGACTCTTGCTACAGCCGAGCAAATTGCTAACGGCACAATCTCCATCAACTTGCAGAATGGTCGCGAAGAGGAAATCTGGGTGCAGGACGTACTGACAAACCAGCCGCAACTTGCAATCTTTGCAAATAAATACACTGTTCCATCTTCTGGTATAGGAACATTCAGCGCGAAGGCAAAGTTTGCAGTTCCTGAAGGTCTGACGGCATACTATTGTAAGACGTATGACAGCGCGAACGGAACTATCAGCGTGGTTGCAATCGACGGCGCTGTGCCCGCCAATACGGGCGTGGTGCTGAGGGGTACACCTGGCGAGACCTACACGCTGACGGGAACGAACAGCGATGCAGCAACGATAACGGGAAATGCACTGGTAGCCGTGACGGAAGAGACGCATATTGATCAGACAAGTGGTGACTACGTGAACTTCGGACTTTCAGGCGGAGTGTTTAAGAAAGTGAATGCTGCTGGAGGTACGGTTAAGGCTAATCGCGCTTACCTGCAGATTCCTGCCGCCAGCTTGACCGCTACAGCTAATAGCATTGCGATGATGTGGGACGATGAGGTGACAGCCATTGAGGAAATTCCTATGGAGGCGGATGATAAGACATCTGTTTCATGCGTTTGGTACGACATCACCGGTCGCCGCCTTGCTGACAAGCCTATGGCAAGAGGACTCTACATCGTGAATGGCAAGAAAGTATTGATTAAATAGTATAAGGAGGATACACTTATGATGAAGAGACAATATGTGAGACCCCAGATGCTGACGGTACGGCTAAGGCCTTCGTCGCTGATTTGCAATTCGCTGTTTGACAGTGTGACAGTCAAGCCGAACGAGGTGATGACCGAAAACGAAGATTTTGAATAGACATCACCTCGTGCCAGATACCAAGTGCACAGCGGAACCGACCCTGCTGTGCACATTTGACGTAACGGAGGGACAGTACAGTCACCTAAGTTAAGAGCCAGAGTCTCATCAGTTGGTCGGCGATGTAGTAGTTGCCAGAATCAAATGAAACCAACCCGAATTCTTGTAGTTTCTTTATTGAGCTCTGGACGCTGCTGGCCGACTTGAGACTATGTCGACGGATGAAGACTCCAGACGTAATCTGCCGAGCCTTGTGTTCTTTAGCGATGGCATATAGCAATTCTTTCTGAGGTAAAGTCAGGCGAGACATGATTTCACTGTAGTGTCTGTTGGCTTCCCTAATCATCTGGATAATCACCTGTTCAGTCGTCTCTTTTGTACAAAGGGTGTCTGAAGACGTTTCAGCAAAAGCCTCGCGCATGGTCTTCTGGTTGTAATAAGTGTTACCATCAAACGTATGATACACGTAGCTGATGGCGTCATCGGAGATCCGTTTCCCGTTAGCAAGGAAATGATGATGAACAAACTCGGCATACTTGTCTTCTTCTATGACGTCGAGACTCTGAATGTCAGCGCTGTTATAGAATGGTCGTGCGGAGTCGCGGAACATCTCTTCTAACAGGTGACGCTCACTTCCAGAAAAGACAAACTGTGTATTGGTCAGTTTCTGAATGTGCGAACGGAGCCCTGCCTCTATGTTCTTTTCTGGATAATTAGTGATTTGCTGGAATTCGTCAATGGCAACAAGGCATCTTTTACCTGCGCTTTCTAAGGTTCGGAATATCTCCTCTAAAGAATAAGTGGGATTCTGAATGTCACCGATGGCTATACCAAAGGTCGGAAGGGACGTTACAGGATCAAAGCCTATGTTGCTTGTAAGAGACCGCATTGTGGCGATTGCCAATTTCTGCATCTTCTGGCCTCGTGATGCAAGGGTATTGAAGACTGCTTTGCCCAGTTCATAGGTGAATTCCTGCAAAGTGGATGTCTTTAAGATATCTAAAAAGAAGGTAATGCAGTTATCGTTGATGGCATTTTTGTCAAAACAGTAATACATGAGTTGGGTTTTCCCTACACGGCGAGGTGCCATGAGTACGACATTTGCTCCATTAGTAAGGCTTTGAAGAAGGCGTCTACACAAAAGGGACGGTTCTCTTACCTAAAGGTGAAGAGTGTGGCCTTGCAATCTTTTTGTGTAAGCAAACATCGGGGATTCTTCAAAAAATAGCACAACAGGGTCGGTTCTCTGACCTGAAGGTGCAGAGTGTGGCGGTGCAATCTTTAACCTAAAGGTGCAAAGTGTGGCGTTCTCTAACCTGGTTAGAGTGTGGCGATGCAATCCTTTTGTGCATCTTGCCTAGGAAAAAAGCATTAAAATAGTTAAAAGTCGCTAGAAAAATGACATCAACTATTGCGAAAGTCGCTAGAAAAACGTATCTTTGCACGCGAATAGAGAATAGATGTGGTATGGAACTTAGAAGAAGAATATCTGAGACATTAAAGGAGTGGAAGGACCGTCCGAATCATTTGCCGCTTGTTGTAATGGGGATTCGTCAATGCGGTAAGACCTACATCTCTCAGAAGTTTGCTGAGGAGAACTACAAACATGTGGTTTATATCAATTTCTTCAAGCAAGAGGAAAGAAAGACGGCATTTTATGGGTCTAAGGATGCTGATACCATCATCCTCAACCTGTCGGCTCAGATGCGCAATGCCAAGTTCGTTCCTGGCGAGACTTGCATTATTCTCGACGAAATTCAGGACTGTCCCGAAGCCCGCACAAGTCTGAAGTTCTTCAAGGAGGATGGACGCTATGACATCATTGCCACAGGTTCGCTACTTGGTGTACAGGGCTATGGCCAAGACGAGAAGAAAAAGCGCACAAGGAATGTTGCCAAACAGAATAAAGGCACTAATTCTGTTCCTGTGGGCTACGAGCAGATTGTAGAGATGTATCCGCTCGACTTTGAGGAGTTCCTTTGGGCAAACAACATGAGCGAGGAAGTCATCGATGTTCTGAAGCGTTGTCTAGCTGAAGAGAAACCAGTGCCAGAGGGCATCCATGTTGCCATGAAAACGCTGCTATACCGCTATGTTGCCGTAGGTGGACTCCCTGCCGCCGTCAATGCGCTGATAGAGACAGGGAACATGAATGAGGTAAATGAGGTCTGGAAATCCATCCTCAAGGAGTATCGTTCGGATATGGTGAAATATGCTGAAGACAAGGACAAACCCCACATCCGTGCCTGCTTTAATGCCATTCCTAAGCAGCTGGCCAAGGAGAATAAGAAGTATCAGTATTCCAAAGTGGAGGAAGGTGGTCGCGGCGTGTTCTATAAAGACTCGCTGCAATGGTTGGAAGATGCCGACATCATCCGCCGATGCTACAACTCCAACATTACAGGTCTGCCATTGGAGGGTAATGCTATCGACAATGTGTTCAAGGTCTATACTGCCGACATTGGTATGCTCGTCGCGATGTTGGGTGGCGCGACAAGAGCAGACATCCTGCAAGGCAATCTGGGCAGTTTCAAAGGAGCCATTTATGAGAATTTGATGGCCGATACGCTCATCAAGAAAGGACAGAGCCTTTACTATCTTCAGAAGGACTCAGGCATGGAGTTGGATTTCCTCATCCGTTATAAAGGCGAGTGCGTACCTGTAGAGGTGAAAGCCAAGAGTGCGCAGGCCAAGAGCATCGCCACCGTCAGGAAACATCCTGAGAAATACGGCGTGAAGCATTTCATCAAGTTTGGCGACTACAACATAGGCCGCGACTGCGATCTCCTGACTCTCCCCACCTATATGCAGTTCCTGCTTGACCTTGAACCGGAGGTTGTGACGCTGGAGAAAATAGACGCCGACGAACTAACACGCCTGGCGCGAGAGATTCTGGGGAAATAGAAATGTTGCAGTTGTTGCAGTGTTGCAGTTCCAAAATAGATAGTACGAGAGGGAGATTGTAATCTATTTATATATATAATATATATATTATATATATAAATAGAAGTAATTTGGCGTATTGGAAGAGCCTTTCGAGAACTGCAACACTGCAACAACTGCAACAGCGAGAGCAGAGTCGAGCTTGCTTGAACTCTGCCGAGCGCCAGCAGTTGTCGACGAAGTCAACGCTGCAACAGCGAGAGCAGAGTCGGCGGAAAGCCTAAGGATAAACGACGGAAATCCTAAGGATAAGATGTAGAAATCCTAAGGATAACTGGCGGAAAGTGCGTGGGGTGACAAAAGAAAAATACTAATAAATTTGGCAGTTCTTTCAACTTTTCGTAACTTTGCGACCATATTGGAAATAGGTAATATGAAAAGGTTTTTAAGTATAGTTATTGCTGCCGTGATGATATGCAGCATGGTGAGTGCTCAGGAGACGGATAGTGCCGCAGCGCCCAGGAAGAAAGTGGGCGTTGTGCTGAGTGGTGGCGGAGCAAAAGGTATGGCACATATCGGTGTGCTGAAAGTGTTGGAGAAGGCGGGGATTCCTGTCGATATCGTTACTGGCACGTCGATGGGCAGCATTATCGGCGGACTCTATGCCATCGGCTATAACGCCAATGCGCTGGACTCAATGGTTCGTGTGCAGGACTGGGGCTACGTCATCACCGACAAGGAAGACTTGCGCAACCAGAGCCTTCGCGACCTCAAGAAGCAGTACACCTATATTTATAATACCGGCCTGACCTTTGGCAAGCGCAACAAACAGGCAGGCGGCATCATCAAGGGTAAGAATCTGGCAGAACTGTTCCAGCAGCTCTGTACGGGCTTTACCGACTCGCTCGACTTCTCGCGTGACCTGCGCATTCCCTTTGCCTGCGTGGCGACGGACATCATAACGAACAATGAGGTGGACTTCCACAGCGGCCGTCTGCCACAGGCTATGCGCGCCTCGATGGCCATCCCTGCAGCTTTCTCACCTGTGAGGATTGGGAAAATGGTGCTGGTGGATGGCGGCCTGAAGAATAACTATCCTGCCGACCTGGCTCGTGAGATGGGTGCCGACATCATCATCGGCGTCACCGTTCAGGGCGCGCCGAAGAGTGCCGAGAATATGGGGGGCACCATGAGCATCATCAGTCAAATTGTTGATGTGAACTGTAAGAACAAGGTGGAGGAGAACTTGGCTATCACCAACCTGCATTTGCAGGTTGACACGAAAGGCTACGGTTCCGCCAGCTTCTCGCCAGCCGCTATCGACACGCTGATACGTCGCGGCGAAGAAGAGGCTATGCGTCACTGGGATCAGATTGTCGCCTTGAAGCAGCGCATCGGCATCGACGAGGCATTCCGCCCTGTGATTCACCAGCCGCTGCGTCCGCAGGTGATGACCGAGAAGCAGCGCGTCACCAGCTACACCTTTGAGAACATGACGCCTCAGGCTGAGCGCTTCCTTCGTCAGAAGTTCCATCTGAAAGACCAGGCTTCGAGTGCGTCCGACGGTTCCTCCGACGGGAATTACATTGACGCAGCCCTGATGCAGCAGCTCACTACCTCGATGCGCGTCGACCTGTTCTACCAGACCGCCGAGTGTCATCTGGTGCCCGACGGCGACGGCGTGCGTGTCGTTCTTTCGGCAGGCGACCGTAAATCGGTACAGCTGTATGCCGGAGTGCGTTACGACACTGAGGAATATGCCGCTGTACAGCTCGACCTCGACGTTCCGCTGAAGTCTGCCATTCCCATCAATACCGATATCACTGTTCGGCTGGGCAAGCGAATGATGGCGCGTGGCGAACTGACTATTCACCCTCGCAGCATTATCCGGCCTGCACTCATATATACCTTCCGTCGCAACGATGTTGACATCTATTTTGAAGGCGACCGTGACTATAACATCCGCTATAACCAGTCTCAGGCCGAGATAATACCTATCAGCCATGACCTGCGCAACTTCAATATTCAATATGGATTGAGGTGGAACTATCTGCACTACCGCAATTTGCTGGGCACGGAGACGTCCATTCAGTCGGTGCTCAAGAATAAGCACTTCTTCAGCTACCACGCCCGCGTCAACTATAACAGCGAGGATCATTGGATTTTTCCCACTCGCGGTGTCCGCTTCAAGGCAGAATACTCTTACCTGACCGACAATTTTGCCAAGCTCGACGATAAACCCGGCATGAGCGAGGTAAGTGCCAACTGGCGCATGTCGTTCGCAATGAACAGCCGCTTCACATTACAGCCCATGCTCTATGGCCGACTGCTTTTCGGAACCGTCGTACCGCCAGTCTTTGGCAACACTATCGGCGGCGACTGGTTCGGACATTATATCGAGCAACAGATGCCATTTGCCGGCGTAGGAAACCTGGAATACGTTGGCCATCAGTTTGTGGCAGCCCAGCTGCAGGCTCAACAGCGCATCGGTGGCAAGAGTTTTGTGCTGCTTCGCATAGTCGGTGCCCAGCAGTCCGACCATCTGAAGCAGCTTCTCGACACACGCACCATGCTCGGTGGTCAAATCGCCTTCTACTACAACACCATTGCCGGTCCTGTAGGTGCTTCCGTTGGCTATAGCAACCGCACCAAAGAACCCTATTTTTACCTGAATCTTGGCTACGAATTCTGATATGACGAAGAAACTGCTTTTGAGCATTGTAGTAATGCTGTTGGCGCTTCCGGTTAGCGCACAAGAGAAGAAACAATCGTTTTTTAAACGCATTGACAGTCTGTTGACCAAGAGATATCGTAGTAGCAACATTGATACCGCCTACGTTATCCGTCCGCAAACCAAGTGGAGAATTGCGGCACGCGTCAATTTTTCCGGATCGATGATTGAGACTGAGGGAATGGATAACGGAGAGCATTTCAGGTCGGAGATAAAAGCCGACTACAAGACTACTGTTAGTCTGGCCGTCAGCTATATGGGTGTTACGCTCAGTGCAGCGCTCAATCCTGCCAAGCTGTTGGGCAAGTACCATGACTACGAATTGAACCTCACCTCTTATGGCAAGCGCTTTGGCTTCGACTTTTCCTACCAGGATGCCAAGAACTTTAGCGGCTGGCGTGAAACAGATGGTGTCGGGCGATTTGATTTGCCCGAAGACATGCTTGTGGTGAAGACGTATAATGCGAACGCCTTCTATAACTTCAACCACCGCCGATTCTCCTATCCCGCTGCTTTCTCCCAAAGCTACATCCAACGGCGTTCGGCAGGCAGCTTCCAGCTGGCAGCGTCTATCATGGGACAACATGGAACCTACAAGGGCGAACCGGAATTTGACTATAAGTTAACGAACATCGGTATTGGTGCGGGATATGGCTACAACTTCGTCCCGACAAAGAAGTGGCTGCTTCACATCTCTGCCATGCCAACGTTCATCGTCTACAGCAATACGTCGTTAACTTTTGACGGCGACCGCATCCCTTTGAAATACCACTTCCCTGAAGTCATCATTACCGGTCGGGCGGCCATCGTGCGTCAGTTGGGAACTAAGTTCATCGGTCTGTCAATGGTTTACACCTTCACCAACAATGGCGACGAGGACAATCTCGCCCTGCACAACAGCAAGTGGCGCGCCCGTGCCTTTTTCGGATTTCGCCTATAGACCCTTTTTTACCTTTTTATCTTTAAAATATGATTCTACGGAAGCTGTCCATACTGAACTATAAGAACATCCGCGAGGCTGAGCTGGAACTGTCGCCGAAGGTGAACTGTTTCATTGGCGCAAACGGGGTGGGTAAAACCAACGTCTTAGACGTGGTGTACTACCTGTCGTTCTGTCGTTCGGCATCGACATCCGTCGATTCGCAGGTCATTCATCATGACGAGGCGTTCTGCATGATAGAAGGAGAATACGTTCATGGAAATGAAGACTCCAATCCTTCGACTCTTCAATCTTTCAATCCTTCTATGATGATTTCCTGCGGCATGAAGCGTGGACAGAAGAAGCTCTTCAAGCGCGACAAGAAGGTGTACAAGCGGTTGTCGGAGCATATCGGACTCATTCCGTTGGTAATGGTGTCGCCGGCAGACTCGCTGCTGGTGGAAGGTGGTGGCGAAGAGCGCCGAAAGCTGATGGATATGGTGATAGCGCAATATGACAGGCAGTATATGGACCATCTGGTGCGCTATAACAATGCCTTGTTGCAACGCAATACACTCCTGAAGGCTGCGAGTGCTGCCAATGATCCGTCGGTTAGTTACGATCCGGCGCTCATGGACTTGTGGGAGGAACAGATGGCGGCTGAGGGTGAGCAGCTGTACCAATGCAGAACCGCTTTCGTTGAAGAACTGATTCCCATATTCCAGGAATACTATCAGCTGATTTCGCAAGACCGCGAACGCGTTGGGCTGCGCTACGTGTCACATTGTCAGCGCGGTCCGCTGTTGGACGTTATCCGGCGCGACCGTCACAAAGACCTTGCCGTCGGCTATTCCTTGCACGGCATACATCGCGACGACCTGGAGTTTACCTTAGGCGACCATCCCATGCGCCGCGAGGGTTCCCAGGGACAGCTGAAGACTTATGTGACGAGTCTGAAACTGGCGCAGTTCGATTTCCTGAAGCGTACTCCCTCACAGACGACGCCTCTGCTGCTGCTTGACGACATTTTCGACAAGCTGGATGCTAATCGCGTGGAACAAATAGTACGGTTAGTTTCGGGAGACGGTTTCGGACAGATCTTTATTACTGACACCAACCGCGAACACCTGGACCAAATCCTAAGCCACACAGCCCTCGACTACAAGATTTTCCACGTAGAGAACGGCGTGATATCCACAAACACTCTATAAACCACGACTTCAATTCGTGTAATTCGTGGTCAAGAAAATCTGATGTCTGTGATGACCTGTTCGCCGACGGCGGCATTGAGCTGTTGGGTGAGTTCCTGACGGCGCATGCTCAGGTCGGAACGCAGGGCAGGCGACGACAGTCGGACGTAGAGCGTCTGGTTGTAGATATAGGTGTTCAGCGTATAGCCTGCAATGACGGGACCAGCCACAACTGGCCACGCTTCGACAAGCCGCTTCTGCATGAGTGGCGTCTCAAGACCCTGTTCTCGCAGATTACGGAGCAGGATGTCCTTCAGGCTAAGAACGTCACGCTTGAACACCTTAAATTTGATATTTCACCATTTGACTTTTGCTAATGCCCCTATCGGACAATTATGCAACTTTCTTGAGCATCTCCTCCTGGGCGGGTGCTGACGGGAAGGCTTTGTTCTCGCGGAACACTCGCAGCGTCTCGCGGATGGCGGGATCGTCCTGGTTCAGATACTGCATCCAGGCCTCTTCGCTCAGCATGTTGTAGATGATGCGGCTGTTGATATAACGCTCCAAGAGTTTGTGCGACTTCTGAATCATCAGGTTGCGGCGCTTCAGACCCTTCTGGTCAGCATAATTGGCAAACAGCTCGACGGTATTCAGTCGCACCAGATACTTGGCCAGTTCGTTGGCACTATCCATCTTGCTGAGTTTCTGACGGTTGTTGTCTGTATATTCGAAGGCAAACTGGATGATGAGTCCGCTCATCGAGGCCTGCTTATAATATGAGGTGACGTTGACGGTGTCCTCGCCGACAAAGATGTCTGGGGTGATGCCGCCGCCGCCATAGACAACGCGGCCTAACCCAGTCTTAAAGGCTGGACCTTCGTGCTTGATGCTGTCCTGCGAGAAGAACTCGCCATGCTGATAGCGCTCCAGGATGTCCTCTTCGTAATTCTTGTTGTCGCCCGAGGTGTAAGGCTTCTGAATGCAGCGACCAGAGGGTGTGTAGTAGCGGGCAACGGTCAGACGTATCATCGACTGGTCGCCAAACGCCATAGGCTCCTGTACGAGTCCCTTGCCGAAAGAGCGACGGCCAATGATGGTGCCGCGGTCGTTGTCCTGAATGGCACCTGCCAGAATCTCAGAGGCTGAGGCCGACCCTTCGTCGATGAGCACCACTAACGGAATCTGCTGGTATGAGCCGCGGCCGTCACTACGATAGTCCATGCGGGGTGACTTGCGGCCCTGGGTATAGACGATGAGGCGTCCCTTCGGCAGGAATTCGTTGGCTATCTGTACGGCCGACTGCAGGTATCCGCCTGTATTGCCGCGCAGGTCGATAGTCAGGTTGCGGAGGTCTTCCTTCGACAACTTGGCCAGGGCGATGAGCAGTTCAGGATAGGTGTTCTCGCCGAAGTTCTTGATGCGGATGTAGCCCGTTTGCTGGTCAAGCATATAGACTGCCGTCACGCTCTTGGTGGGAATCTCGCCACGTGTCACGACGAAATCGCGGATTTTCTTCTCGCCGAAACGCATGATACCCAGCTTCACCTTCGTGTCCTTAGGACCTTTCAGGCGGTGCATAGCCTCTTCGTTGGTCAGCGTCTTGCCTGTAAAGGGTTTGTCATCGACGACGACAATCTTGTCGCCAGCAATGAGCCCTGCACGTTCGGCTGGTCCGTTGCTGATGACTTTCTGTACGTGCAGCGTGTCCTGACGGATGGTGAACTCGATGCCCACACCTGAGAACGAGCCCCTCAAGTCGTCGTTGGCTTGCTGAACATCCTTGGCGGAGATATAGACTGAGTGTGGGTCAAGCTCAGCCAGAATCCGCGGCAGGGCTTTCTCCACCAGGTCGTTGGCGTTGACGGTATCGACATATTTGTCGTCGACGATGTGCAGCAGGTTGTTAATCTTGTTGCTGCTGGTATTGATGATGCTGAGCCGGTTGCCAGAGAAGTGGTTGGCATAGAATGTTCCTATCAAGATGCCTACCACCACGCAGATGGCCATCAGCAGGGGCATGAAACGGTTGCTTGTCTTCTGGTTTGTCATTTTTCCGTTATGTCGTTGTCTTGTTATGTCGTTATTTCGTTATTCCGTAATTCCGTGGTTCCCTTATTCTCCTAAGTAAACCACCTCGATGCCGGCGCGCTCCAGCAGTTCGATGCCGTCCATCAAGCGGTATTTCTCGCCATAGACCACACGCTTGATGCCAGCCTGGATGATGAGTTTGGCACACTCGATGCAGGGCGAGGCGGTGATGTAGATGGTGGCGCCGTCGCTGTTGTTCGACGAGCGGGCCAGTTTGGTAATGGCGTTGGCCTCGGCGTGCAGCACGTAAGGTTTGGTGACGCCGTTGTCGTCCTCGCAGATATTCTCGAAACCGCTCGGCGTACCGTTGTAGCCGTCGCTGATAATCATGCCCTGCTTCACCACCAGCGCACCTACCTGGCGGCGCTGACAGTAGGAGTTCTGTGCCCAGACGCGGGCCATCTCCAAATAGCGTTGGTCAAACCTCAGTTGCTTCTCCTTGTCCATCTCTTATATCGTTTACCTTATTTACCTTTTTACTTTTTTACCTTTTTACTTTTTTACCTCTTTACCTTTCCCTATTCCGTTGCGCTTGAGCAGGGCGTCAATGGTAGGCTCGCCACCGCGGAAACGCTTGTAGAGCGTCATGGGGTGTTCAGTGCCACCTTTACTTAAAATGTTGTCGCGGAAACTCTGGGCCGTCTTCTGGTCGAAGATGCCGTGACGCTTGAAGACGCTGAAGGCATCGGCTTCCAGCACCTCGGCCCACTTGTAGCTGTAGTAGCCTGCGGCATAGCCACCGGCCATGATGTGTGAGAACTGCACCGTCATGCAGGTGTCGGGCAGCTGTTCGCCGAGGATGGCCTTCTTCCAGGCCTGCTTCTCGAAGGGGATGATGTCGTCGGTGAACGCCTCCTTCTTGGTGTAATACGCCATATCGAGCAGTCCGAACGAGACCTGACGCAGACAGTCCGTAGCAGCCATGAAGTTGCGACTCTTGACGATGCGCTTGATGAGTTCGTCGGGCAGGGGTTCACCAGTCTGATAGTGGAAGGCGAAGGTGCGCAGGAACTCCTTTTCGATGGCGTAGTTCTCCATGAACTGCGACGGCAGCTCGACGAAGTCCCACCAGACGTTGGTTCCTGAGAGGCTCTCGAAACGCGTGTTGGCAAACATGCCGTGCAGCGAGTGGCCAAACTCGTGGAGGAAGGTCTCCACCTCGTCGAGTGTCAGCAGGGCGGGCTTGTCCTCCGTCGGCTTGGTGAGGTTCATCACCACCGAGACGTGCGGCCGGACGTTCTCGTAACTTTGACCTTTAAACTTTGAACTTTGATCTTTATGATTACCTTTTTCGTATCTGAAACATTGCCCTTGGTATTCCGTCATCCAGGCACCGCCCTGCTTGCCCTTGCGGGGATGGAAGTCAGCATAGAAGACGGCGAGATACGAGCCGTCCTTGTCGAACACCTCGTAGGCTTTGACGTCAGGGTGATAGACGGGGATGTCCTTGTTCTCCTTGAACGTGATGCCATAGAGTCGGTTCGCCAGTCCGAAGACGCCATCGATGACTTTCGACAGTTCGAAATAAGGGCGCAACATCTCCTGATCGATGTTGTATTTCTTCATCTTCAGCTTGTGCCTGTAGAAAGAAACATCCCAGGGAGCCATCCTAAACATAGATTTCCCCGTCTCTTTGGATGAGGGGATGCTTTCCCCCCTCCCTTTGGAGGGGGTTAGGGGGAGGCTTCTCTTCAGCTCCTCGCGCTCCTTGATGGCTGTTGGCTTGTAGGCATCGATGAGGTCGTTGAGCAGACGATAGACGTTGCGGGGATTGGAGGCCATGCGGCGCTTCAGCACGTAGTCGGCATAGGTCTTGTAACCCAGCAGCTGGGCTATCTCGCGGCGCAGGTTGATGAGGCGCTGGCAGATGGCAAGGTTGTTCTCCGCATTGTCGTGGGTACAAACCGTATTGCGGGCCATGTACAGCCGTTCCCTCAGTTCGCGCTGGGTGGAGTAGGTCATGAAGGGCGAGTAGCTGGGTACGTCCAGGGTGAATACCCAGCCCTGCTTACCCTGTTCCTTAGCGGTGAGGGCGGCAGCCTCGCGGGCAGTCTCAGGCAGACCGTCTAAGAGCGCCTCGTCGGTAATGTCGAGGGTAAAGGCCTTCTGCTCCTTCAGCAGGTTCTGCGAGAACTGCAGACCAAGCATCGAAGCCTCTTCCGTCAGTTCCCTCAGCTTCTGTTTGCCAGCCTCGTCGAGCAGTGCACCGCTCCGTACAAAACCGTCGTAGCAGTTGTCCAACAGCATCTGTTCCTCTGGTGTCAGTCGGCGGTGGTGCAGGTGTACCTGGCGGACACGCTCAAACAACTGCGGGTTCAGCCGCACGTCGTTGGCATGTTGGGTCAGAATGGGCTGTATCTTCTGAGCCAGGGCGTCCATCTCGTCGTTGGTCTCAGCCGACAGCAGGTTGAAGAACACCGTCGAGACCCTCGACAGCAAATCGTAGTAGCCCTCGTCCTCCTCCGTATTGATAATGGTGTTGTCGAACGTCGGCTTCTCAGGGTTGTTGATGGTCTTCTCAATCTGTTCATTGTCGCGGCGGATGCCCTCCATAAACGCCTCCTCGTAGTCTTCCAGTCGGATGCGGTCAAAAGGCACCGTGTCGTGCGGTGTACCGTATGGCTCAAAAAACGGATTCTTCCTCTCTTTATTCGTCGGACCTGAAGTCTGATTGTCCGTCGGACAGGGGGTATTATGTTCACTCATACTAACGTCTATTCTCTTTTAACCCGCAAAGTTAAGCATTCCCTCACAATTCCCGCTCCCACCTTATTATAATATAATAATCTTTAACGTTTCTCCGAATCAGAGCGCGTTTTTCCCACCTTTTTCTTTGCCGTTTCAAAAACATTCACTATCTTTGCAGGCAGAAGGACTTTAAACGTTGGTTATGAAGACAGCAAAGGAGTACATGGACATCATCAAGGCGCATCAGACTGAGTTGCAAGAGCAATTCGGCATCACCTCCATGCGTATGTTCGGCTCCGTAGCCCGTGGTGACCATCACGAGGGCAGCGACTTAGACCTGTTTGTCGTAATGCCTCCGAAGTTCTATAATCACATTTTGGCGGCTCAGTATCTGGAGGAACTGCTTGGATGTAGTGTCGACCTGATACAGGAGCACAAAAACATAAGACCCTTTTTCAGACAACAGATAGAACAGGATGGAATCGATGTCTTTTCAGCAGCTTAGAATCGTTGAAGACCTCTTGAAGCAGATTCGCGATTCAATCCACAATCTTGAATTGTGGAACGCTTCCCTTACGGATGTCAACGACCTACTTACATCACCCGATGGCATGAAAACATTGGCTGCTGACTGTATGCTGATAGAAGCAATAGGCGAAGGCATTAAGCGTATAGACGAACGCACCAACCAGCAATTGCTTCCCTTGCGTCCTGAAATACCCTGGAAGGCTGTCAAAGGAATGCGTGACCACATCGCTCACGGATATTTCGACATCAATACCGATTTTGTCTGGGACGTTGTGAAAAACGACCTGCCAGCACTTCGTTTAGCAATAGATTACTTCATAGAGAATCTCTATGACCTTATTCAAATTGAACAATAATGTCAAACCCTTTAAAACCACAAATGCCTATGGGCTGAGAGAGATAATAACTGAAAAGGACATATAGGATAAGAACATCCGCTTTTGATTCTTGTTTCTGACAATTGGGGAATTGAAAGAAATTAGTCAAGAACATTAGTAGATAGTTCACGCCGTCGGCGTGGGCATTTACTCGTTTAAGACTAATAGGTTTTCCCCAATACCTCAGAAACGTAGACGAAGTACTTGTCCACGTTTTCTGTGATAATAATATGAAAGTATGTTTTTTATACCTTAGACGATGAAAAAGATTATTCTTGTAATTGTAGTGATTGTACTTTCACTAACGGCAAATGCGCAAAGTAAGCGATCCAAATTAGTTTTAAAGAATGGCACGGAATTGATTGGGACTATAAAATCAATAGACCCGATAGATGTTGTAAAAATAGTGATTTCAAACGTTGAAACTACGATTAAATTTAGCGAGGTGGCAAAAATAGAAGAAGTAAATGAAGATGAGGAACCATCGAATAATTCAGTAAAACAAAATAATAAAAAAGACGAAAAGATTAGAGTAACAGAATTAATCGATTACCCAGAGTCGTATGAACTAAAATTTGGAAGCCATTGTATACCAATGGTACTAGTTAAAGGTGGAGATTTGAATATGGGATATGATGATAGGCATAGTTGGAAGATGAAGAGTGAACCTGTTCATTTGGTAAACGTAACATCATTCTACATAAGTACTACATTTGTTTCGTCTGATATAGTTCAATCAATTCTCGGGAAAAAAAAGAAAAAGGATCGTTATAGACCAGACTCATGGAAAGTGGCCCATGATATTTCGCAAAAGATCGCAATTGAATCTGGTATACCAGTTCGCTTACCAACTGAAGCAGAATGGGAGTATGCTGCATGTTCGATAGAGCAAGACAAGATATTTAATGAATGTACTGATGTGGAATTTTGTTTGGATATCTTTGACAAATTCAGTAATGTTGATTATGTTATTGACCCTACAGGTCCTAAAGAGGGTAAATATCATGTGATTCGAAATTATAATTCGAAATATGGTAAGTTTGATCGTTCTGCTTGGTACAATTATCGCGATAACGCATATTTTCGAATAGTGGTTAAGGCAAAAGATCTGAAATAATATGTTAAGGGTATGATCCTCTTTGTCACAAGATAGTTCCTTGAGGATTATCGGTGGGATAATCGGCGATTCGGTTCTCTCTGTGAGAGTGTGGCGTTGCAATCCGATTAGCACATTTTGGACCATTGGACTTTGATCCGCTTTAATTGAAATGCACCCTAAGAGTCAGGCAAAGACTTTTGGGGTGCACTTTCGTTTTGGCGATGAGCCTATAGAGAAAAGGGAAGATTGCGAAGTAACAGACGTCAGATGGCATACGAAGTGTGAGCGGCAAGCAACGGCTGAGGCTATTACAATTACAGTTATTACAGTTTTAAAATGAAGGGTTATATCCCCTATTAAAGACTTTGTAACTAATTAATATATAGATAGTTAAGTATAGAATGTGGGGCGTTGTAACCCTCAAAAAAATAACTGTAATAACTGTAATTGTAATGGCCAATCAGTATTCCTTCTTTTAAAAGGCTGAATATCAGCGATATACGACATGATTAACGCCAAGCCGACGAGATTCCGAACCTCGGAAATGGTACAAAATGCATCAAAATCCAGCTCTCACAGGCCTCAAATAACATGCACAACCCCCCGTTTTCTATGCTTTCTCCTGTATTTGGCGCAAAAAACAGCTTCGTAAGATTTCAGTATTCTGACCTTATTTAGAGGAAAATGTGTGGCAAAATGGTACTTTACCTCGGAAATCACGGCAATAACTGTAAGAAATCACCGCAACTTCTTCAGGAAATCACGGCAATAATTGCAAGAAATCACGGTGATTTCTGAAGGAAAGTACGGTGATTTCTGAAGGAAAGTGCCATGATTTCTTGTTGTTCCAGGGGGTGGGACAATAAGAAATCCTTTAGGCGTTGAATTACATGAGGAGTCGCTCGAGCATGGGAATCTCTATGCGGCCGCGATGGAGGACGAGGAGACCATCGTCTTCCATTTGGTTGAGGGCGCGGCTGATGTCGAGACGGCTGTCGTTGAGTTCGGCAGCTATTTGCTGCATGAGGATGTAGAACGTCTTGGGGCCGGCAGGGTAGAGGCATCGCGAGAAGAAGAAGCGGGTGATGCGCTCCCTCAGGCTGTTTGGGGCGGTTCGCCAGGCGTGGTGGCGCAGACGCTGGGCCTCGGTGGCCAGCAGGTTGAGCATGTTGAGGCGGAACACCAGCTGGGTTTCCAACAGGAGGAAGACTTCTTGTTTGTCGATGCTGATGATGTTGCAGGGGGTCTCAGCCTTGAAAGTGGTCGTGTAGCGTTGGCTGATGCCGAAGAGGCGTTCCGGCTGTACGATGTATGGCGCGCTGACGATTTCGCTGACTCGACAGCTATGGTCGTCGCTGACGGTTTCAGTCCTGAGTGTGCCGCTGGTGAGGAAATGCAGGTGTGTACAGGCGTCGTCCTCCCTGACCAGCCGCTTGCCGACAGCCAGTTTTGAGAAGCCGAACTTGGTGTGTCCGGCCACCTGCATGAGGTCGGCGTGGCTCATGCCCTGAAAGAGCGTAAACTGTAGCAGTCGGTCGTAGATCTCCACTTTTAAAGAATAAAAGATTAAAAGAATAAAAAAATCAATTTCCTAAGATCTTGTCTTGCATGGAGGGGGAGTACCAGACGGCGGTCTTGCCGTGGTCGTCGTAGATGAGGTAGGCCATCAGCTCAGGATGTCTTTCCAGAATGACCTTTGCGCCCTCCAATCCCATGACCATAAACGAGGTGGCGTAGGCGTCGGCCTTTGCACAACGGTCGGCCAGAACGGTGGCTGACAGGATGTTGTGCTGAACGGGACGGCCCGTCTTGGGGTCGATGGTGTGGGCATAGCGACGGCCGCCCTTGTAGTAGAAGTTGCGGTAGTTGCCGCTGGTGGCCATGCTCTTGTCTGTGACGTTGATGACGGTCTGCAACTCGCCCTGACCTTCGGCAGCATCGTCGGAGGGCTTGGTGACGCCAATCTTCCAGGGCAGTCGCTTCTCGCTGATGCCGCTGGTGGAAATCTCGCCGCCAATCTCGACCAGGTAGTTTTTGATGCCCTTGGCTTTAAGACATTTTGCCACGACATCGACGCCGTAGCCTTTGGCTATAGCGGAGCAGTCGAGCATGATGCGCGGGTCGGACTTCTTAACGGAGAAATGGGATTTGTCAACTGACAATTGGACTTTCTGGTAGCCCACAATCTGTAGCAACGAGTCGACGGCCTGCGGGTTTGGGTCTTCTCCTTTCTTGAATCCGAAGCCCCATAGGTTGACCAGCGGAGCCACCGTGATGTCGAAGGCGCCCTGGGTGTCCTCGCTGATGTTCTGGGCCATCTTGAAGACTTCAAGGAACATCTCGTTGACCTCGACGGGCTGGTTGTTGTTGATCTTCGAAATAACGCTCTCCTTGTTGAACATGGACAGGGCGCTGTCCACCTCCTGCATCTTGGCTACCAGTTCGTCCTGCAAGTCATGGTCGTACTGGTAAGTGATGTTATAAACCGTTCCGAATATGGTGCCTGAGCACTTCTGATACGGCATGTTCTGTTGTTGGCGGATGATGAGTATGGTTCCGACGACGAGCAGCGTGAGGAAGGGCAGCTGCCAGACAAGTTGTTTCTTTCGTTTTGGGTCCATAGTCTTTTGGGGTATAGCGTTATAACGGTCTGACGTTATGACGGTTTTGGGGTTAGATGTCGATGATGGCGTTGAAGTTGGCTGAGATCTGGTCGCGCTGTCCTGTGCCAAAGCCAGGGACATACCACGTATTGCCAATGTCGCCAGCGTCGTAGAACAGGCGCCGCTTATAGCGCACCGCCCATCCTAAGTGGAAGGGTCCGAAGATTTTGGCATCGACGCCAAAGACGATCTCTGCCCAATGCTGGTAGCAGGACATGTCCTTGACGCCAAAGCCCGACATCGATATCCAGACGGGGTCGGGCAGGTTTTCGCGGATGATGTCCACCTTGTACGATGTGAAGGCATAGCGGAATCCGGCATACATGCGGTTGGCCTGGTGCTTGTTCCTCAAGACGTTCCAGTCCATACCGATGCGGCCGTAGGGAGCCGTCGTCTTATAAGTGATGAGCGTTACCTCGTCTTGGTCGTGGTTGGCAGTACCTATACCCAGCTCGACGACGGGAAACCACTGGTCATGCAGGTTGATGCGCAGGGCTCCTTCGTACTCGCCGTGGTCGCCCCAAATCTTCATGGCTGGTCCCACCAGGTCGAACGATAGCGCAAAACCACGGAACAGGGGTATGGAGTCTTTCTCCATACGGAACAGCTTCTGTGCATGGGCAGCCGGCATGGCCAGCAACATGAGCATCAGACTAACGCTGAGCCTTGAAATAAATGTGGTAATGCGTGTTCGAAACGTCATAGTTTACATGTCGGTAATTGATGGTGATGGAGTCCAGCGCATGATGGGTGGTGCTGACGGCCTCGAGCTCGTGGAAGTAGGCGGCCTGACAGTCAACCGACTCAAAATGGGGAATGTCCTTTTTCTTGATGCGGAATGTGTCGCGGAATATGGTGCCAGCGGTGTTCTTAAGCAGGGTGAAGAAGACATCCTCGGGCTGCGTGTGGCTGATTTGCAGGCTGAACTTGCTGGCCGTCACGCCACAGAGACCGTTGAGCAGCAACGTGTCTGTGCCGTCAACGCGTTTAGTCCATATCCAAAGCGAGTCAGTCTTCAGCGTGTCTGCAGTGCCGTTGGCTTTCTTCAGGGCATAGTTGGTATAGACCAGGTTCTTGACAGGGCAGTCGATGTTGGTACAGGCTGCCAATGCTGCCACAAAAATCAATATGATGATTACTTTCCGCATCTGATGTTCTCTTCTATTTGATATTCGTTACGGCCGGCACTATTGCGACTGATGAGGTCGCCTAAGAATCCGGCAAGGAACAGTTGCGTGCCAATCATCATCATGGTCAGCGCAATATAGAAGTAGGGAGAGTCGGTGACCAGTCGCATGGGTACATGATTATAAAGTGCCCACGCCTTGTCGATGCCTAACCAAAGGGCAGCAAAAAAGCCGATGATGAAGACGATCGTGCCTAAGAATCCGAAGACGTGCATGGGCTTCTTGCCGAAGGTGCCCAGGAACCACAGCGTCATCAGGTCGAGATAGCCGTTGACAAAGCGGTTCCAGCCCATGAACTTCGACGTGCCGTACTGGCGCTTCTGGTGGTGAACCACCTTCTCGCCAATCTTGCCGAAACCTGCATTCTTGGCCAGATAGGGAATGAAGCGGTGCATCTCGCCAAACACCTCAATGTTCTTCACCACATCGCGGCGATAGGCTTTCAGACCGCAGTTGAAGTCGTGCAGGTTCTTGATGCCGCTGACCTTGCGGGCTGTGGCGTTGAACAGCTTTGTGGGGATGGTCTTCGACAGCGGGTCGTGGCGCTTCTGCTTGTAGCCGCTCACCAGGTCGTAGCCATCATGTGTAATCATGCGGTACAGCTCGGGAATCTCGTCTGGCGAGTCCTGCAAGTCGGCATCCATCGTGATGACCACGTCGCCCTGGGCTTCCTTGAAACCACAGTAGAGGGCAGGACTCTTGCCGTAGTTGCGGCGGAACTTGATACCCTTGACGTGCTCTGAGCGTGCTGCCAGTTCGGCGATGACGTCCCACGAGTGGTCTGTCGAGCCGTCGTTCACGAAGATGACTTCAAACGAGAACTTGTTTGACGTCATGACTCGCTCTATCCAGTCATAGAGTTCGGGCAGCGACTCGTCTTCGTTATATAAAGGTATTACAACTGATATATCCATCGTTTCAATTTTCAATTTTCAACTTTCAATTTCCTAACCGCTGCGGCAATAGGAATGCCCAGGAAGAATCCCGTCATGATGTTGATGGTCAGCATGTTCAGGGCATAGTCTATGGGGCGCATCTCAGTCAGCGTGCGCAGGCCCTGCTCCATCTCCTCCTGCATGCCGTATGCCTGAATGGCTTGTTCCCCTTCGGCCGTATGCATCATCTCCGTCAGTTTTCCCAAGAGATAGCCTTGGTCGATGAAGGCAAAATAGACATACAGGGCCGCAGCCAACAGCAGACCGCCATAGAAGAATATAAGAATGGTGTAGGCATAGCCTCGGCGGAAGGTGATGAAACCTTCGCGGGCATAGTCGCGGAAGTGGCGGAGACGGTTGGCTGCAAAGAGTGGCGAGAGCACGATAAGCAGCAGCGCCGTCATGCCTAAGAGCGGAGACGTCAGACCTTGCACGTAGCAAACCAGCGCTCCTATCCATAATAAGGAGAGCAGGGCACCGTCTTGGCGTGCAAAGGCTTTAAGCTGTACAAATTCTTCTGGTGTCATAATCGGCTGCAAAGATACGAAGAAAAATGAAGAATGAAGAATGAAGACTGAAGAATCAGTACTTTGATGGTTAATTCGTGTTAAATTGTTTAGGGCGGTAGCAAATTCTTTATTCTTCATTCTTCATTCTTCATGAAAATACTTACCTTTGCACCCGCTTTTGACGAGACGATGCTAAATTGTCAATTGTCAAATGACAAAAGTACATGGGCAGTCCTGTACGGCCAGCTCCCTCGGAATCCCCCAGGATGGGAACATAGCAAGGGTACTTGGTTGTAGCGGCGCGATGCAGATAGCTGCCCACCCGCCTCTTTAGCTCAGTTGGCCAGAGCACGTGATTTGTAATCTCGGGGTCGTTGGTTCGAATCCGACAAGAGGCTCTCCTTTAACGTTCGGCGTTTTCATTACTACTTTTTAAACCCATGAGACTTAGTATTTTTTCATTATTGCTGCTAATGCCGGCATTGTGGGCAGTAGCGGACAATAGTAAGAAACTCACAGGAACGGTGATAGGCACCACGGAGAGCGTGGACTACACCACTTCCAAGAAGTCAACAACCGTCAACACCCGCGAAATGGCTTTCGACGGCAACCTGGAGACTTTTTTTGCTTCGTGGGAGCGGAGCTACACATGGACGGGTCTGGACTTGGGCAAGCAACATGTCATTACCCGTGTGGGATGGTCGCCCAGGAACGACGGATTGGGCGAGCAGCGCGTGGTTCTGGGAGTGTTTGAAGGTGCCAACCGCGAAGACTTCATGGATGCCCTGCCCTTATATATTATTAAGGAGAAGGGGACTATCGGCCAGATGTCGTACGGGACGGTGGACTGCTCTCGCGGCTTCCGCTATGTGCGCTACGTGGGACCTTCCGACGCCCGTTGTAACATAGCCGAGCTGGAGTTTTATGGTAGTGAGGGCGAGGGCGATGACAGTCATTTGAGTCAGTTGACGAACCTGCCAACGGTAAGCATCCACACGCAGGACGGTGTGATACCCTACGACAAGGAGCATGAGATAGCCTCGCAGATTGCCATCATTTCTGACAACGGAACAAAGCTGCTTTACCAGCCTGGCGGCGTCAGGGAGCGCGGCAATGCCTCGCGGTCGTTCCCCAAGAAACCCTATCGCATCAAGTTCGAGAAGAAGCAGAATGTGCTTGATGCTCCTGCCAAGGCAAAGAAGTGGACGCTCATCAACAACTATGGCGACAAGACGCTGATGCGTAACCTGCTGGCCTTCGAACTGAGCCGGAAGATGGGCATGCCCTATACTCCATTTGGAACGGCAGTCGATGTGCTGCTCAACGGTGAGTACAAGGGTTGTTACCAGTTGTGCGACCAAGTAGATGTGAGACCTAAACGTGTGGATATTACGGAAATGACGCCCGAGGACAATGCCGGAGAGGCGCTGACTGGTGGCTACTTCATCGAGGTGGATGCATACGCCTATCAGGAGAAATCAATGTTCACGTCGGCCAAGGGCAACCCCGTTACCATCAAGTCGCCCGATGAGGACGAAATCACCAACGAGCAGCACGAGTATATCCGTAAGTACTTCAACAAAATGGAAAGCCAGTGGAGGACGTATCTGGACCTAAACACGTTCCTGCGCCACTTTTTAGTGGGCGAATTGTCTGGCAATACGGATACTTATTGGAGTACTTTTATGTATAAAGACCGTGGTGAAGACGTCTTCCATACAGGCCCGGTCTGGGACTTTGACCTGGCGTTTGAGAACGACGACCGCACCTATCCCATCATGAACCTGAAGGACTATATCTACCGTACTAAAGGCAGTTGTGCAGGCAAGATGAAGCAGTTTGTGGATAATATCGTGGTGTACGATGCGGCAGCCAAGGCACAGTTGCTGGAAATCTGGGACGAGGTGCGACAAGGCGGACTGACAGAGGAATACATGACGGATTGTATTGACGCTTGGGAGCAGACATTAGAACTGTCGCAGGAGCTGAATTTCATCCGCTGGCCCATCATAAACACGAAGGTACACCAGAACCCACGTACCTGGGGCAGTTATGAGGCCGAGGTGCAGAATGTGCGCCGATACATGAAGGAGCGCTTCGTATGGATGGACAACAAGTTGGGCTATACCTACCAGCGGACGGGCATCAAGGTGGTGCAGGACGGTGAAAGGAATATGAAGGGCGACAACAGCATCTACAACCTGAACGGCCAGCGCATGCAACGTTCAGAGTTAATGCCCGGGCTGTACATCATCAATGGAAAAAAGGTCGTTGTGAAGTGAAGCTTCGCACTAATCAAGATCTACCACCGTAATGCCGGCGCCGCCAAACTGCACATGTTCGTCTTTGGCGCTTTTCACGTTGGGTACCGTGTGCAGGTACTGACGAATCAGTTGACGAAGGATGCCCGAGCCTGTTCCGTGAAGGATGCGGACGCGACTCAATCCGATAAGGATGGCATCGTCGATGAAGTGCATCACGGTGTCAATGGCTTCGTCACCGCGCATGCCACGGACATCTAAGTCCTGATGGAAGTTCTGGCGACGGTCTTCCATCGTGGCACGAGTCATGTGTGAAGTCTGGATGGCCAAATGGGCATGTTTATTAGCCTCTCCCTTTTGGGGGAGGTTGGAGGAGGCTATCCTCTCCAGTTGTTCCACCTTTACTTTCGAGCGAACGTCGCCAAAGATGACGGTAGCCTGTTTGCCGGATATGCTTTCGATGGTTCCGACACTATTGAGACCCTTGATGTGGACATAGTCACCTTTCTCCAAAGGCCGATTGGCGTCCTGTTGACTGGTCTTGGCATGCTCGGCCAACTTCTTGCTGATGGCTTTCTGCTGACCGTCTTTCTCAGCCTTGCGCTTTTCCTTGCGTGCCTTGCGCTCCTCCATCTTCTGTAAGCGCTTGGCAAAGTCTTCCTCGCTCATCAGACCGCGGGTGTCGTCGTTTTGAACCTGCTCGCGGAACTCCTGTAACTCTTCACGAATCTGACGGGTACGCTCTTTTTCAGCCTGTGCTTCCTTGATTTCGCGGATGGCATTCTCTATCTTGCGGTTTGCCTCAACCAACAGGGCTTCGGCTTGTTCCTTGGCACGGTTCAGGATGGCCTTGCGCTCACGGTCTATCTCTTCCAGATTGGTCTCATAGCGTTGGATATGGCCCTCCAGCGATTTTTCGTGCTGGTGGATGGTCTGGCGCTTACCCTCCCAGTAGCGCTTGTCGCGGACAATGTCCTGCAGATACTTGTCGCTCTGGATGTAGTCCGAGCCTACAATCTCCGAGGCGTCATTAATCACTTCTTCAGGGATGCCGGTCTTGCGGGCTATCTCTATGGCAAAGCTGGAGCCTGGTTGTCCGATGCTGAGTTGGAAGAGGGCTTGCATCTGATGGCGATCGTACAGCATCGCACCGTTCACCACGCCAGGATGGTCCTCGGCAAAATGTTTCAGATTCTGGTAGTGGGTGGTGATGACACCGAAGGCCTCTTTCTTCCAGAACTGCTTCAGGACGGCTTCAGCAATGGCTCCGCCAATCGTAGGCTCCGTGCCACCTCCAAACTCATCTATTAATAATAAGGTACGCGAGTTGGCTTGGCGCATCATGTTCTTCATGTTCAGCAAGTGGCTGGAATAAGTTGACAAGTCGTCGGCAATAGACTGCTCGTCGCCGATGTCTATCATGATGCTATCGAAAGTGCCCACCGTACTTCTGTCGCCAATGGGAATCGGCAGACCGCATTGTACCATGTATTGTAGCAGACCTACCGTTTTCAGACATACAGACTTTCCACCGGCGTTCGGACCAGAGATAATCAGAAGCCTCCCCTTGGCTCCCTCCATAGTGCGGGGGGATTGTGGCTCCCTCTCCTTTTGGAGAGGACGGGGGGATAGGCTGATGTCTAATGGCACCACTTGCTTCTCCTGTTTTGCCAGTGAACGCTGCAACAGCGGATGGATAGCTCTGATCCAGTCCATCGTGGGTTCAGCCTTTACCTCAGGCTCAAAGGCCTGCATCTGTTCGGCCATTTGGGCCTTGGCCTGGACAAGATCAACCTGTGCCAGGAAACGGTATGAGTCTAGTACCTCCTGTACATGTGGCCTTAGTTCGTCGCTGAAGACCGTCAAGATGCGGATAATCTCCCTGCGCTCGGCAGCCTCCAGTTCACGCACTTTGTTGTTGGCCTCAACCACCTCAGCTGGTTCTATGAACACTGTCTTTCCCGTTGCCGACTCATCGTGTACGATGCCGTTGATTTTCCGTTTCAATCCTGGAGCCACAGGAATCATCAGACGACCGTCGCGCAAGGTAGGAGCAGCGTCCTGGCTCACCAGTCCGTCGCGCTGTGCCGCATGCAATATAGTATATAAGGTACGCGAGATACTGCCTGCCGTCTGCTCCATGTCGTGACGAATACCAGCCAGCGTCATCGATGCCGAGTCCTTAATGCGTCCGAATTTATCCAGTATCGAGTCTATCCTACGAATCATTGCAGGGAACGTCTGCACATCCTCTGCCATACGGTGCAGGGCAGGGTAGAGAAACTCCGAGGGTTCGAATCCCTCTCTCTCTGCCGTTTCGTTATTCCGTGAGTCCGTAGATCCGTCGCTTCGGTTCAAAAAAGAAACGATATTCCCTATCGTTTCCAATGACCGCCGCAAGTCCCACAACTCGTTCTCCTCCAAATGAGTGTTCTCCAGTCGGATGCGGGCTACCGATTCGCGTACATCAAAAAAATAGTTCATCTCCGGCTTCTCCTGAGCCTGCATCAGTCGCCGCATTTCCCTTACCTGTTCCATTTGCTCGTTTAACACGCCGGCATCAGTAGAAAAGGATATTTCGTCCACCTTTTCCTGACCCAGCGTACTCTGGCAATGGCTCTTCAGCATGCGCCGTATTTCGTCGAAACCTATCTTCTGTTCGTAGTTGCTTGGATAAATCATGGCGACAAAGGTACAAATTTTAAGGCTAATATGCAAAAAGTTGAATTAAAATTTGGTTAATTCGAGAAAAACCACTACCTTTGCACCCGCTTTCGAGACAAGTAGATTGCAACACCACACTCAGACCTTAGGTCGGAGATTATTGGAGAGATGGTAGAGTGGTCGATTACAGTAGTCTTGAAAACTACCGTACCGAGAGGTACCGGGGGTTCGAATCCCTCTCTCTCCGCTGGGATAACGTAACTATTCTGATTTTCAGATAGTTACGTTATTTTTATGCTCAGATACTCCCAAATTTACCCCCAAAAATACCCCCAAAAACTAATTTCTGTATTTGTCTTATCACAAAAAGCATATAA